>OGJD01000290.1_pt1 | contig 47361 bp, 40 predicted proteins | sample 1571971 | NCBI WGS metagenome assembly OGJD01 (sample SAMEA2582117, study PRJEB24529) | metagenome | biome: Human gut stool | place: China | collected 2011
TTAGGGCTCATTGGGGACTTGCACCCGTTAGCTAATACTCATGCCGAGCATACTACCCTGACATCCGCTACCGGTCGGTATCGGATTCCTCCAGGCCGATGGTACGGCATATCTCCTCCACCAGTTCAGGAAGGCCGGAGCTTTTCTCCTGACGGGGATCGGGTGGAAACAGCGTGGAGCGGAAGACACCCTTGCAGACAGGGGCCGCCTCCCTGTTGTAGCGGAGGGTGTTCGGAATGTGTGAGGACAGCAGCCGCAGCCCCATCTTGTCGATGACCCGGTTCCAGGCGTCATACAAATCCTTCCGCCCCCGCCTGTCCACCATGTTCCAGAACAGCCAGGTCCCTTTCAGGTTGCAGTTCTTCCTGGAGACCAACTCCTCTTCCAGAGCCTTGGTAAACTGCAGGGAACTCTGCATGACGATGTTGTCCGCCTTGATCGGGATGAAAATGTAGTCCATCGCAGCAACAGTATAGACCACCCCCTCGCTGCGGAGCGTTCCGGGAAGGTCGAAAAGCACGATATCGAAAGTTTCCCCCTTTTCGTCCATATAACGACGCAGGTCCTCCACCGCCTTTTCCGGATCGCTTTTGATGACCGGATAGGCAAGCTTCCGGATTCTCTCGTGCTGCCGGTAAAGGCTCACCTTCAGGTCGTCATTTTTCATGACACTCTCCATGTCCCTCTCACGCATCAGGGCGATGCTGTGCTGCGGGTAGTCACAGTCCACAACCGCCACACGCAGGCCTTTGCGGTAATGCAGCACACTGGCCAGCAGTACCGTAAAGACGGATTTTCCCACGCCACCCTTCTGGCTGGCGACGGCAACCAACAACTCTTTTTCTTTTTTCATCATACTTCTTGCATTAAATGTTAAACACTATTATGACCGGCCGGGCAGGGACTCTTCCAGAATCATCTCCACCGTTTCCCTGTATTCTTCCAGATGCCGCGAGACAAGGTGGTTGATGAACCCCTCCAGCGTGACCTTCCCATTTCTCGAGGCTCCCGCCAGGATGGACAGTTTCCGGTGCAGGGCGGCAGGAATATGCAGTGACCGGCGCTGCACGCCCGCAATGCCACGCAGGTATTCCTCCCCATAGACGGACGGCTGCATGGGGCCGCTTTTCCTTGCGGGACGCATTATGTCGTTACCGGACATTCCACGTCCCTTCCGGGGACAGGCAGGTGCTTCCCCCATGATCTCACGGATGCGGTCCGCGTCCATCCCGCCGGGACCAATCCGGTCTTTTACGTTCTTTCCTGTCATGATATATCTTCTTGGACAATGACAACATTTTATCGGCGGGCCGTTCCTCCACGCTGTCCGTCCTCATCCCAGGGACGGTAGACCTCACCGAGCAGGGCGGCGATATCCTCCCTGTGCTCCTCCATATGGAGCTCCAGCAGCCGGATGATAAACCCGGAGATGCTGCCGCAACCGGCGGCCCTGACCAGCATGGCGATCCGGCGGTGCAGCCTCCCGTCAATATACGCGGTCTTCCACTCCACAGACTTGGGAGCGGGAACAAGAAACCTCCTCTTGTATTCTTCCGGGGCTGTCACTTTCCCTGCACGGACCTGCCTTTCATGCCCCGGCATACCCACCGCCGGTTCCGGGGATGGGGAAACGGGAGCTGACAGAAGGTTTCCCGTGAGTCCGACCCTCTCGAGAACGATATCGGAAAGCCGGTTCTTTTCCTTTTCTGAATCCATTGTCTTAAAATCTTAATTTATTAAATTACACAACTGGCATTGTTTCGGAATACAAAATAAAGAAAGAAGAGGACAGGACGGAACCACCTGTCGCTTATAGTCATCCAAAGTCGTTTATTGTCATGATACACATGATGGTGGGGACGAACATATGGTTCCATCCGGATGCTTCTTCCCATGCGGGAGTGACGTCAGAATCCTGCTGTCCGTAGCGGCGTGGAAAAGTGGCGGGATTCCGTTCCTTGTCCACCGCCCCTTTCAAATCCTTATGGGCAGGTGTGGGAGCATGCATCCGTCCTGATACGGATTCTTGGATTATCGGTCTGTGGAAGTGTAAAAATATCAATCCGTTAATGGAGACAAGGAAGAAAAAAACATAAGGCGTACACGGCTACCTGCACGTTCTCCATTTGCAGAAGTGTAGAAGTGGCAATCCGTTAATGGAAACGATGAAAAAAAACAATAAGGCATATACGGCTACCTGCCATTCTCCATTTGCAGAAGTGTAGAAGTAGCAATCCGTTAATGGAGACAATGAAGAAAAACCATAAGTCATACACGGCTACCTGCACGTTCTCCATTTGCAGAAGTGTAGAAGTAGCAATCCATCAATGGAGACTAGAAAAAGAAACCATAAGACATACACGGTTACATGCCCATTCTCCATTTGCAGAAGTGTAGAAGTAGCAATCCATCAAAGGAGACAAGGAAGAAAAACAATAAGGTGTATACGGCTACCTGCCCATTCTCCATTTGCAGAAGTGTAGAAGTGGCAATCCATCAATGGAGACTAGGAAAAGAAACCATAAGTCATACACGGCTACCTGCACGTTCTCCATTTGCAGAAGTGTAGAAGTAGCAATCCATCAATGGAGACAAGGAAAAGAAACCATAAGACATACACGGCTACCTGTCATTCTCCATTTGCAGAAGTGTAGAAGTAGCAATCCGTTAATGGAGACGATGAAAAAAACAATGAACTATATACGGCTACATGTCCATTTCTCCATTTGCAGAAGTGTAGAAGTAGCAATCCATTAATGGAGATAATGTAGAAAAACCATGAAGCATATACGGCTCACTGCCGCTCTCCATTTGCAGAAGTGTAGAAGTATCAATCCATCAATGGAGACAAGGAAAAGAAACCATAAGACATACACGGTTACATGCACATTCTTCATTTGCAGAAGTGTAGAAGTAGCAATCCGTTAATGGAGACAATGAAGAAAAACAATAAGGCGTATACGGCTACCTGTCATTCTCCATTTGCAGATGTGTAAAAATAACAATCCATTAATGGAGAATAGGGTATGGAAAGGGCAGATTTCCAGTACATACGTCTCCCTTATTCCTGAATTATGGGCGTAAGTCACATGATTCAGGAGAGATAGCCACCTTTTTATGGGGAGAGCAGCCGGCAAATGCCTGATGGAAATGACCCGAAAATCACAGGAGAATAACCGTACAATAGGCTGATACACAATTCCTATTGGAGAATGTTGTCCCCATTAGGGGACAGCAAGTTGTGTTTTCGTTTAACGAAAACAGGACGGTTTAACGGAGAATACACCGATAAACCGTTACTTATTTCAAGCTCCAGCGTCGCTTTTTACATATCTAACTATAATTCATTTGAAATCACAAAACAGATTGAACCGAATGTGGTTAGTTTGTCTGTTTATTTCATGTCCGAATCATTAGTATGCTATGTTGCAAAGTTCGTATTCATTATGAAAAAATCCGCTTACGAGAACAAGATATTCAGGTAATTTGCCATCCTTTCCCCAAAGAAGTTCGATGTTAAAAAGTTCAGAAAGCGTTTTGGCTATGTCAAATCCGAAGGCTTCGAGTGACGGACGCACTTTTTCCGGGTGTCGGCATGGTGTGCCGCAGTTACGCGTACACTCGTTATCTGAGCAGTGAAGACATTTACCTATATAGGCAAATGAACGCCCTCCATATTTCCGCTCCATATCCAATAATTCGCTCTCGATTCGTATCCGTTCCGGTAAAATGAGTTTTTGTGTATATTCAATCGGAATATCTTTGTCTTCAGGGATTATCTTCGTTGCCATAAGATGTGCATACTTGTATTGTCGGAGAAACGATTCCGTATCAAAATCAAATGGAGGACACCCCCAACTTTTACCGTAATTGGTACATTGTTTGCAAAGTTCAAGAAAATGTGGTTCGTCACGGAATTCGGCGATATATCCTTCAACAGTGATGTCTGAAGTAAAATTTTCTACAGTGTATATACTCATTGTTTCAAAATCATTGTACCGCATAAGGAGTCGAAACGGATGTTTTCATTTTGGAAAAGTCTGTCAATGTATCCGCTTTTCTGCATTTCAGACGCGGTCAAGCAACTTAAATTCGGGGTATCTAACAATGCTATCGAATCGCACATGGACAACGCGATGTCAAGTTCATGTGTCGAGAACATGATACATTTTTTCTCGTCGTGGACAAGCCTACGAAGCAACGCCACAAGTTCGTAGCGATTAGGCATGTCAAGAAAGGAAGTCGGTTCATCAAGGAGAATGATAGGAGTATCCTGTGCCAATGCACGAGCAATCATCACACGCTGGCATTCGCCATCCGACATTTTATCCATCGTGCGGTTTGCATAAGCCTCCATTCCCACCGAAATGAGCGATTGCATGACTATCTCCTTATCTGTTTCTTGCATCCTACCTATCCAGTTGGTATAAGGAGCACGGCCTATGGCTACGACATCCTTGCACCGCAGGTTGGCGATGCGCGTGCGCTCGGTCGTGACGACAGCCAGCGTTTTTGCCATATCTTCGGTTTTCATGCAGGCGATGTCGTGCCCGTCGAGAATGATTTTTCCGGAATAACACCGGTTCAGACCGGCTATGGCGCGGAGCAACGTCGATTTTCCTGTCCCGTTTCTTCCGATAAGGGCTGTCAGTTGACCTTTTTTTATCGTGGCATTTACCTCGTGGAGCAACGAGTTTTCTTTGTAACCTATGGAAAAATGCTGTAATTCTATCATGCGGTGATGGATTTGTTGCGTAAAACCACCCATACGACGATTGGGATTCCCAATAGAGCTGTAATGGCGTTGATCGGCAAGGTGAATATTTTAGAAATGATGTCGCAAAGAAGCAATATCGATGCTCCCGAAAGAATTGTTCCGGGCAGAAGGACATGATGATCACTATTTTGGAAAAGCATTCTTGTGACATGAGGCATAGCGAGACCTATGAAACCTATCGGACCGCAAAAAGCGGTTATCGTTCCGGCGAGCAGCGTTGTCGAGAGAAACAACAGGCTGCGTGAACGCCGAATATTCAGTCCCATTGTTACGGCATATTCCTCTCCGAACAGCAGGAGGTTAAGCGGTTTGATGGTCAGTACCGCCAACAGCAGTCCGGCAAACACCGATGGAACAAGAATCAGAAGTTGTCCGGAGGTGACGTCACCCAAAGCCCCCATCGTCCAAATGACAAAGGCTTTCAGCGATTCCTCTTTGCTGAGGTACTGCAATATCTGCACGACAGCACCTACGCCCGATGAGAACATCATGCCCAGAATCAGGATTACCATGATGTTTTTTATTCGCTGTCCGACGGCAGTTATCACGAGCAACACGACAGCCGCACCCACCCACGCTGCTCCGGCAATGCCTATTGATGAACCGATCCCGGCAAGTACCACAAGTGCCACACCGAGACTTGCACCGGAACTGATGCCAAGGACATAGGGACCGGCAAGAGGATTACGGAAGAGGGTCTGCATCTGAAGACCGCTGACCGATAAGGCAGCCCCGGCCAACAGTGCCACTATAGCTTTTATGAGGCGTATGTTGAGTACGATTTTTTCCGTGGCACGGGAACAATTTCCCCCGGTCAGTGCTGCCCATACATCGCGGATCGGAATGTTGACAGCTCCCACGGCCAAGTCCAGTAAAAAAAGACCGACCGTGAGCGTAATCAATATGGAGAATAATATAGTCGAACGGGAACGCATCTATTTCAGTTGCTTGTAATACACACACTCTTCCTGCACCAGTTCAGGATGGAATATCTTCACGAGGTCGCGGAGCACGATGTCAGGATTCACGACGGCAGACTCGTAATAGTCGTTACCCCCGGCTGTGTTGGTACGGGCGTTGTTGTTATACACCTCTCCATTTTTGAAACATCGGGTATCGGTGAATTTCGGACATGATGCCTTCAAGTCGTCAAGGGAGTTCGCCATTCCCACGTTCAGCCACATGTCCGCATCCGACGCGAGCAGATATGCTTCTTCTAAGTCAATGGGGATAGAAGCGTTTCCCGTGTTCTTCTGGTAGATATAGCGGCCTCCCGCATCAGTAATCAAGCGGGCTACATAACTTTGGGTTGAAGGCATGAACCACGAGTCGCCATAGGGAACATTAAGCATAACCGAAGGAGTGCCGAGGGTACTGTCGGCCACTTTCTTTTTCAAGGCGTTGTATCTGACCGGGATTGCGGCAAAGGCTTTTTCACCCTTCTCACGTTTTCCTGTGACTTCTGAAAGCACTACCATCCATTCGGCCTTGCCGAGAGGCGACTCTTCAAGATAATCGCCGACATACATGAACGGTATGTCGAGTTCTTCGAGTTTGCTTTCCATTGCGCTTGCGCCGTTCACCCCATAGAGCAGAACGAGGTCGGGATCGAGCGAGAGCAGCAACTCGTAGTTGATGTTCCCTTCATAGCCGACATCGCCAATACTGTCGCGGCGGGCTTGGATGTCTGGGTTGGAAATGTAGTCGATTCCCGAAACGCCGGTTATACACCGGACTTCACCGATTGCGTCAAGCATGGCGATATGAGTGGAAGACATCGCCACGATGCGTTTGGCGTCTCCTTTGAGTACCTGTCCTGCAAACCCTTCGGGAACCTCTTCACCGTTGCGGACGATAAACAGCCATGTGGTTACACTGTCCGCTCCCTGCCAGGGATTCCTGACGGTTATCAGTACGCTTTCCTTCCCGCCCGCCCCTTTGATGTCGAAGCCGGAGGCATATTCGGGAGCATAAAGCAGCAGGTTGAAATCATTGATTTTTGAGCTTTTGTTGTGGCAGCCTGTAAATGCCAGAGAAAGCAACAAAATCAGGCTTAAATTCTTTAATGCGTTCATATTGATGCAGATTATCGTTTACTATTTTTGTTTTTTCCGAACTTGGGTGTTATGCCGATGAATATCTCGAAATTGATGCCCGGCATGGGACGGGACAATACGGAAAGGTATTCTTCATCGAACAGGTTGTTGATGCTGCCCTTTAGCGACAGATCGGCCCATCGGAAAGAGAGCTGTTTTTCCAGTGTCACGTTATTCATGAAGTAAGGGGGCAGATAGCCCGTCAGGGTATAGTCATTACTCGACATGGTATAACGCTGGCTGTAATAACACCATTTGTAAAGCAGGCTCCATGTCCGCCATGACAGACGTCCGGTCACCGTTGCGGAAAACTCCGGCACGTATGGCAACTGTTTGCCGACGGATTGGTCTGCCGGACTCATCGGTTCGCTCTCGTTGATCGAGGAAGTCCACGAGAAAGTTCCGTTCATATCCAGTTTCCAGTCCTTTCCGAGCATTATATCAAGGTGGGCGTTGGTCTCTGCCCCGTAAGCATGTACCTTTTTGAGGTTTCTGGGGGAGAAGAATCCCTTGGTTGTGGGTAGCCAGATGATCCAGTCGTCGATGTGCGAATCGAACCAGTTGATACCACCGCTCAAAGCATATACATTTTCTTTCCCCACCGAGAACGACAACCCCACGTCGTATGTGAAGCCGTGCTCGCTTTTCAGGTCGGGATTACCGCCCGGCAGAAAATAGAGGTCGTTCAGCGTGGGAAAACGGTAGTTCCGGGAGATGGATGCTTTCGCCACGATATTGCCTTTTTTCGACAGTACCCCGTCGATGAAGAAAGCCGGGATAACCGGGGCCCATTCCGTACCGAACATATCCTCGCGAAGGACAAGCGAGGCGGCAAAACGATCGACAGGCCGCCATTTCGCAGAAACGGAACCGGAAAACTCGACACGTCCCTTGTCATACCCGACAACAGCCTTGTTACCTTCCTGCGAGATGATATTTTTGTCCGCGCTTTCCACCAAATGCTGGTGTACGGAAACACCGGCCGTGAACAGCCATTTCTCTGAAGGAGCATAATCCCCGTCCGCACTTCCGTAGAACGTGTTAATCTTACTGCGTGAGCGGGTCATCGAAGCCATTTCGCCGTTTCCCTTGTCCCGCTTGTAATCATAGGCCATCCATGTGTGTATATAGCCGCCTTTTACACCGACCTTCCATTTCTCCCGCACGCGATCCCACGAGAGGACGCCGCGAAACGTCTGCTCCCTTTGGCGGTTCTCGAAGTCCATGTCGTTCCCGTAATCCGTGCTGAGCATCGCCAGTTCCCGGTTAGAATTGATATACCAGGCGTTTAGCCCGAACTTGTCGCCTTCGCCCGTGTTATAATAAATTTCCTGCAAGACGTGCAGATCCTTATAAGCCCCGCTGCGGTTGCGTTCCGTCGGGTAATAGGAACCGATGATGTTCTTGTCCTCGTCATAGATGTTTTCCTTCTTGTCCCGGTTTCGGTATTTGTAGTCGTTGGGGGAAGAGGAATACACCACACGGGTGGAGGACTGCCAGTGTTTGTCACCGTAGGTCAGGCGGAGAAACTCGTCGAACGTGCTGAACGACCCCACTCCCTGCACGTACTGCAACCCGAACCCTTCATGGTTGGCCGGAGAAGTGGAGAGCCTGACCAGACCACCCAAGCCGCCGCCCGTTTCGTTTACCGATGACGTTCCGTGCAGCAGCGAGGCATCATCGATAAAGTAAGAAGGGATGGTGGAAAAATCCGTCATGCCCAGCATCGGGTTGTTAATGCGCATACCATTCCACGTCACTTGGGTATGCGAGGGAGAGGTACCCCGGAAAGCCACGGTGGATAACGTGGCGCGTCCGTAGTTCTTGACAAAAACGGATGAGTTGAATGTCAGCACATCGGCCATAGACAAGGCGATGTTCTCTTTCATGGCGATGGAATCGAAACGGGTTCGTTGCACGCCTATATCCTTCATAGGTCGTTTGCCCACCACCGTAACCTCCGGAATACGTAGTACCCTTTTGGTAATGCTGACGGAATTTTTCTGCTGGGCGGCAAGCAGAAAGGGCAGGCTTACCCCCACGAACAATAGAATAAGATGTCTTTTCATTTTTGTCCTCCTTCCTCGTTATTTCCAGCAGAAAGCTCCCGGAATGATTCCCACGTAAAATTCATCGATCAGCTTGCCTTGCGGCGAATAGCGATACACGATACCTTGTTGCTGGTAATCAATAGCGTCGGCCACATATACCTCCCCGTTGTTGGGATTGACCGTAAGGCCGTAGTATTTGGTGTCCCGAAACTCCAGAAAAGGCCGGACGGGAACACGGTCGGCTTCCACCGGCATTCGCCAAATATCGTTGTTGATCCAGTAAAGTGTATCCCGTGTACCGTTGAGCTGGACTTCCGAAGGCCAGTCGCCCAGCTTAAACTTGAACTGTTTCTCTACGGTGAAAGTCTCGGCGTCTATACGATAGAGAGACGGTGCCTCGTAACCGTATGGGCTGCCCTCGTAACCGCCATCCGTGATGGTCCACATCTTGTTGTATTTGTCCATGACCAGCGAAGTAGGTTGTATGCCGATGGTCAGTTCGTCCACGACCTTGTCCGTCTCCGTGTCGATTTTCAGGATGCGGTTCTGGTACGACCAGCAGTTCACATAGACGTACTTGCCGTATTGTACCATTTGTTCGGTGGAACCCGATTCCATGTCCATGTCTGGACATTCGATATAGCCGGTAATCTCGTATGTCTTGGGGTTGATGATGAAGATACGGTAGTCCCATATCTGCGTCACATAGGCTTTCTCATCCGACAGAAAATGGATATACCGGGGTGAGGTGAAACCTGTGATACGGCCCACTTCCTTGAAAGTATTGATGTCGATGGCGAAAATCACATGCGAGTTGTTCACCACGATCCAGCCTATACCGTCCCGGATAACCATAGACTGGGCCACATCGCCCAACTTGAACCCGTTGGCACGGTAAAACACTTCATTCTCCACTTCGCACGTGGCGGGATCGTAGTAGGAAAGCGTGGCATTGCTGTACTGGAAATTCCCCTCGTTGGTAATGAAAAGACCAGAGGCCGATACAGAGAAATCTTCCATCTCTCCGTAATCCCATTTCATGCAACTGCCGAAAACTGGCAGGCAGAAAAGAAAAAGGCAAATCCGTTGTATTGTTCTGCTCATTGTCATTCGGATAAAAAAGAGTACCCGAATCATTACGGGTACTCTGGTTAAGGTATAAGGTTTAATCCTGCTGCGTATATTGTTTGTCCTTCATATTTTGGAAGGTTGGGTTATACCCACATTTCGTCACGCTCCAACTTTCCCCCGTAATCATTCCGTTTTCTATAAACTTGCCGAAGAAAGTGTAGTCGGTAAATTTCGTCAAACCGTCAAAAACAACCCCATGCAAGGTCTCCAACTTCTCCATGGAAAGTGTTTCCTGAGAAAGAGAAGTCGCACTTTTTATCTGTAGCGTACCATCTATAGTCTGTAATTTATCACAAGTAATGCCTGTTGCTTTATTAACGAACAACCCTTCACCTCCTACGTGAAGCAATTCCGGAATATCCAGCGATTTACTTTGCAAAGATATTGCTAACGAACCCTCTCCCTCTTTATAATATACAGGAGAAGCTGAACAACAAACTTTGGATAGTAAGGGCAAGTTACAACTGGTAAAATTTCCAGATAAATAGAACTGTCCTCCCACTTCTTTCAAGACTGGCATTGTGATTGAAGCAAACATGGGTATTTGGATATATCCATATCCATCTATGATTTCCAAGTCGGGAAATTTGGCATTGCTTCGCATTTGGCCTGTCACATTTAGATTTCCATATACATGTTGAATTGTCGATATGGTATAATCGATATTGTTGGTGGTTGGCTTACAAGTGAAGTCTTTGATATTCTTGAACGTGATTTCAGGGAACTTATTATTCGTGAGACTGGTGATGACAAAATTTACATTTGACAAATCTTCGGCTGTTTCAATTTTGGAGAGCTGCACCTTGTTTATAATTTCAATCTGGGGCGCTGTTTCTCCGAAGGTTTCAAATCGGGCGTTCGGCAACAGCAGTGTTCCGCTCACATCTTCAAGATAATCCAGCGTGATGCTTCCAAGTGTGGTGATCTTGCTCCAGTCGGGAAGTTGTTTGAGTGCCGTGAAATTCTTTATCTTTATCTGTCCCTTTATCGTTGTCAGTTTGTCCATTCCACCGAAAGCCTGAAGCACGTCATTTCGTTGGGGAACAAAACTACCGGTAGGAGGAGCTTCCATATTGGCTTCCATAATAATACTTCCGTTTACTGTTTCGATTTCCGGAAGGTTGATGGTTTCCAACATCACGGGGACGGTATGGAAATCAAGGCCACCGGTCTCTTTCAGCTTAAGGAAGCTCATGGAAGTCAGCTTGGCAAGATTGTTTACGGACAAGACCCCTCCGACACTTGTCAGTTCCGGTATTTCCAAAGACGCAATCGAACCGGCTGCTGTGTTCTCTTCATTGAGTCCTTGAAGATTCAGATCCTGACCTACAGTAGTCAGAACCGGAAACTCAAAACTCTGTAACGACGACGCATTGAACATCACGCTTCCTTCAATAGTTGCCAGTTTCTCGAATAGGACATACGTCACTTGGTCGTTATATACCGATATGTCTCCGGAGAGCGTTTCCAATGCTTTCATGGAAATCATGTGAAGTTCCGTAGCTTTCGAGGCGACATCGGTCGAACCTACCTGTAAACCTCCGGCAGAAACGATATTATCCAACCCTGTCAAGTCTGCACCGTTGTAACTGTTACGAATGACAATGTTGCCAGTAACCTCTTTCAAAGATGCCAATGCAGATATGTCAGTGATTTTTTCTGCCTCTTCCGCATCAGAGCCGATAATCAGGTTCCCTTTGACAACGGTTGTTTTGGTTGCGGCAAAAGAAGCTACCTCCTCGGTGGTCTTCAACTCCACATCTCCGTCAGATTCTATCTCGCTTTTCACGACCTTATAGGTATATTCGCGGGCATCTCCGTTATAGGATGTCACCCGGAAGGTTCGTTCGTTATCCCAGTCCGTTACCGTTTCAGGATCAGGTATGATTGTTGCAGAAGTTGTGTACTTGAATTCCACTTCGGCGTTGTTCAGCGATACCGTATAGGGAACGGTTATTGTTACTGTATTGTCCGTAATGTCGGCCGTGTACGATTTCCCGTCCACGGTCATCACGACCGATGTGATGAAATTTTCATCTGCATCTTCAGGTATAATTTCATCGTTTTTGTCACACGCTCCCAAAAAGAACAAGGATAGGAGCATGGGAAGAAAATAAATTTTCATACTTGTAATTTTTATTATTTGGTTAGATCCTCAAAAGAAAATACCTCCGTAGAAACTTCGCCCAGCCAGCCGCTTTTGGCCAGAACACCGCATTGTATTTTGATAAAGTCAATATATTGCAGATTGGCTTCCGTTCCATCGGCATGGATGGCATTGGAAATTTTGAAACCGTTCCTTTGTCCGCTTCCATCCACCGTACTGCCGCCTTCTATCTGGTCGTTTCCGAAATTATCCACGTACCCCCAGTCATAACTCTGATTATCCCAATAACCGGTTTGAGAATCTTGGGTGTTGCGGGCGGCCAGACAAGTGCCTGTCAGGGTATAACTGTTTTCCGAAATCCAAGCCGGATAATAATAGTCTTGTGTATGATAAGCGGACAGATAGTCTACCCAGCCGTTTCTACCGTCGGAACTGATCCATTGGACATCCATTTTTTTGCCTTCCGGACGGTAATAGGTCACTTCAAAATTCTGTATTGTTTCTTCCTTGCCTGCTTCAGATCCTTTCAGTTCGTACCACTCGTCATCCGGCAATCCGTTTCCGTTTATATCTTGCATGACCCATACGATACCCGGTTCGGAACTGCCGTCAAAGGCGTTCCCCTGAACACAGAAATCATATTGGTTACCCGAATTGGGAATACTGTGGTCGAAGCCGACGATGATATAACCCCCGAAAGAACCTAAAGAGACGTGCAGTTTGTCTTTCAAACGCTGTGTTGCCCATGCGACAGCCGCTTCAGGGGATGTTTCGTTGCCGGTCATACCGCCTATCGTGCTCGTCTCGTTGATAAATTGGCCGGGAGCTGGGGTATATTCATAGACTTTATTCCAGAGCTTGGAACTTCCCGAAGCCCGGAAGCCGTCTTGTTCCTTTTTGTCCACACAAACGACTTTTACGGTGGCAGTGACAGCCGTTTTCCCTTTGTCGATATTCCTGCTTATTTTTTCCGTCGGTGTGTCTTCCGACACAGTACAGGAGACGGTGTATTCTCCGGGTGCGGACGGCGTGAACTTGAACATGCGTTCCACTTCTCCTTCCATGACCTGACCGTCCACACTCCACTCAAAACGGGGATTGTCGAAATACTCCAACAACGGACGCAGGAAAACAGGACGGTCGGCAAAAGTGTACCTGTCCGTGGATGTTTGCAGGTAAGACGGGGTCGGGAATTTGACAACGTAGGGCATCGTTTCCACGACCTCTACGCTTACGTCTTTCGTTGTTGTCCCATCTATATTGGAAGCGTTGATTGTCACCGTATAAACACCGAGTTCTTTTTCATTGAAAGTATAAGTATTCTCGGTGGAAACGATTTTTCCTTCCCGTACCCATTCGATTTTGAACCCTTCGACATCCGAATGCTGAATATCGGGAGTAAATGTGTAATCGGTATTCCGGACGACTTTTAGCCCCTGCGAAGGTAGTGCCAGTGAGATGACCGGAGGGGTGAGTTCTTTCACTTCTACTTTCAGTTCCTCTTCGGCATAGCCTTCCGCATTGTCTACTCTTAGTTTGACATAAAAATCCCCGCATTCATTCCATGTACGTTGAAGAGACGGACCCGAAGAAACCAGCGTACCGTCTATCGTCCAAGCAAAAAGAGCATCTTCAACATTCTGGTATGTCGGGGCGATAGTCAATTCGTGATCGACCTTGACCGTGTAAATACCGGTCTCGCTGTCAAGTTCTATTATAGGTTGTCCTCCTACTTCTTCGGTAATGACTTCATCCTTGTTGCAGGAGGTGAACAGCATACAGGCAGAAATAATAAAATAGTGAAAACGATGCATGATGTGTGGATTTTAGAAAAATAACAGGGATACCCCCGACAGAAGGGATATCCTTATATTCTTTTTATTGTATGGTGATATCATCAATACAGATATAAGCCGGAGTATTCAAACCGTATGCTCCCGAATCCGAACCCTCGAAGTTGAATTTCACACTTTGCACCCCTTCGGCATTGATTTCCCAATAATCCCATGTCGTGATAGGATCAACCTGTTGTTGGCCGTTACGATAATCGGCTAAAAGACGTTTGTAAGTGCGGATCAGACCGCCATTCGCATCATAACATTCCAGATTCACTTGGAAATACCCTTTCATCTCTTTCAGAGGAGTCGCTACCCCCGTAGAACCGAACTGATTACCATAAGTAATGACACCATAAGTGTATGAGGTGTTGCAGATCCACAGGCCGACCAATTTCCGGGGAACATTGAAATAAAATTCTGGTTTAGCCATCCATGCCTGATTGTAAGCATCCACATATCCGTAAACGACACCGAAATTGGAACCGCTGTGCCCGGCTTCCTTATTCTGTCCTTCCGCTTCCACCGCAGTGTTATAGACAGAACATTGGTTTAGATAAGAATACCACCAGTCTCCGGTATTTCCCGACTGATTGGAGCGGATGTTCCAGTTGGAAAGTGCGATGCCGCCGCTGGAATACTCTGTGCTTCCACCTACAGTATTAAACATTGAAAGGAAGAGATATTCTTCCGGAGTATTGTCGTAAATGGTGGTTACTTGAGGATACCCTTGGTACGAATAAAGATTTTCTCCGGCCGAGGTAGGTCCTGCTAACATGCCGGGATCGAAATCATCGAAAGTGATAGTTAAAGTACCGTCCGGATTTGTCACAGCACGGGTTTGCGAAGTTCCGGAATCAACCGGGTCCATCAAAAAGTCATCGTCCGAACTACAGCCAGAGAACAAGGCGGTTGCGGTAAATAGACAGGCACCTGCCAGAAAGCGTAATTTTCTTTTCATAGGTCACTCATTTTAATGTAAAACATATTATTAACAAACACAAAAAATTCCCGTTCGTGCGGACTTACACGAACGGGAATATGTCTGTCTTCAAATATTGAATGGCCGATGAGCTATTCCTTATTTGATTACGACCCGTATATCCCGCAGGTGTAAATCTCATTCCGGTCATGGCAGGTCTTCTGACTCGTCCCGGTCATCGTGCCTTCCCGGTATTACACCAGTGGCAAAAGTTCGATGTCCGTTTTTGTGGACTCACAGCAGCGGGTACTGTCCCGGATTTTCACCGGGTTCCCTTTTCATTCGGAAGGCGTAAACCTCCCGAAACCATTTCCCGACTGCAAAATTATCTATATTACATATCAATTCCAAATAATTCATAATATTTATAATAAAACACACAAAGCATGACAACCGTACTGTTTTAATTAGAGCATTCAAGTTTACGACAAACGAAGACGGTAATTATCATACACAATATCCATAAACCAACAAAACAGCTTGCCATTTTCCATAACAATGCGTTCTGGAATAGATAACTGTTAACTGCAATTATGCAAGCAAAAAAAGCAGACAGAATAATGACTATTAATATCATGCACCAGAAATTAATCCTATAAATTTATGGAAAACAAGTAAGGGAATGGAAGTTCCGTTGCCGCATGGATGCAGGTGAAGGACCTTCTCTTTTAACGTTGGATACGCCAATGCACGCCAACGGAAGACTCTGATATTATCTGTTTGGAAAGGATATAGGATGTGCGTTACTTTGTCGCATATTCAGAATCTTAAAAAGAATTTTAGTATGGAACTGACAATTATTGAAACAAGCGCGTATTAGGAGTTGAGAAAGCTGGTCAGCACGCTGGTCGTACAGATGGGCGACTTCCAGAAAAAGATTGCCCCGCCTGCGCCGGACAAGTGAATGGATGCGCAGGACGTATGTGATGGACTTATGCCCAAACACTTTCTGAAGAGTTTCCAGCAGCATCCCCTTGAGTATGGCCAGAACGGCAAATGCGTGGCGTCCGATGTGCGGGGTGACCTCGCCCCGGAGTTGCATTTCCTGCCTATGATTCCAAGACTGAGCCGCATGGCATTGTATTCACCTACCGGAAAGACACATTCGGGGAGTCTTTCTTTTCATCCGTACCCCTATATTTTTCAATCAGTTCGATAGCAATGGGCAATAATTTTACGACATACGCCACTCCCGTTTTTATACGGTTGCCCATCAGCCATGTACCGCCGTCGGAGTCGGTATGGATATTATCGTATGTTATGGCTTTCAAGTCCACATAGGAAAGACCGGTGAAGCACATGAACAGGAACATGTCGCGCATGGCACGCTGGCGTTTGTATCTCGGTTCTATATGGATTATCCTTTGCAGTTCCTCTTCGGAAAGGAAAGAACGCCTCTTGTATTCGGGCATACACTCGAATGATGCGAACGGATGAACCCGTATCCAGCCTTTTTCCTGCGCGATATACATCAGCCACTTCAAGGTATTGACACGCCCGAAGACAGTGGAGTTTGCCAAAGCGCATGTACCGAGCATCCAGTTGTAGTAATCCTCGATGAATGATTTCTCAAGTTCTTCGATGACAATATCCTCTGCATTCTTCTTGCTTTTCATGAAAAGCAGGAGACTCTTGTAATCGGCAACCAGACCGCAGTAGGTGCTTTCGGCTTTCTCTATGCCGATTTTCTTTTTATACGGTTCCAGCTGTTCCCTGAAAAGGTTCATAAGGGTGTGGCATTCCTCTGAGAAGCCGACATAGCGGTTATAGACTTTCTTGGCTGTAACAAAACTGTCGTGGTCGCAGATGTACTGGTAGTGCCTGGTGATTTGCGCCTTGATATTGTCAAGCTCCTGATTGAGTGTACGGGCCTCCTCGGACTTGCCTTTGGCCCGGTTGGTTTTGACGTCCCACAAAGCGAGGGACACTTCTTTCTTACAACTGAAACCGGCTTGGGTTCCATTGATGGTGATACGGCCCATAATCGGTGTCTTTCCGTTTTTTACAGACTGTTTATTCTCAAAACACTTAGCTATACATGGTCTGCGATAAGCTAAGAGAGATTCCCCTTACACAAAAGCATGGCATCTCCTTGTCGTATCTCGCCTTTATACTTTTATGTATAGTAGTCTACCGGATCGAATGAACAAGACCTATCCCATACATAAACCAATTTAGACTGCTATGTTATTTTTGAGGAAGAAGATGGAATGAGACCAGATACCCTCTTTAAGGCTGACTGTAAGTCGATTAAATGTAGAAAAAGATTGCTTTTGTCACAAGTAAAGTGTATATTTGCATTGAAAGAATCGTTCTTTGACAGAGGCAAAAGAAAACAGAATATTGTAATTCGCTCGTTTCTAAATCGTTACCTGATATTAATTAAACAGAAATAACTGTTTAATTTTCAATTAGATAGAGATTGTATGATGTTTCGCCGTATGGGATTGATATACCGGGCATCCTTGTACACTACAACAAATGCGTAAACGAAGGATATATGCCTAAAAGCAGACAAGACGAGAATTATGCCAAAGCACGACGTGCTTTTCTGGTTGGTTACGACCGAAGCGTTCCCAAATTACGTCAGGCAAGCCATTGCATCGGATGTGGGCAATGCAACCCTCATTGTCCACAATCAATCGATATACCGAAGGAGTTGCACCGGATAGACCGATATGTAGAACAACTCAAACAGGAAACACTCTAAGTATAGTATGAAACGCCTCATTGAGTTATTACATTCGGAAGGTTGCTCATGTGTAATAGAAAGCCAAGGTGAAATCAGGGCATTCAGACAGCGTGGAGTTGCTGATTTATACGGCTTGTACCAAAACGAAAGAGATTTTATTCAGAACGCTCAGTTGGCTGATAAAGTTATAGGAAAAGGAGCTGCTGCACTCATCGCATTGGGAAAGATGAAAGAAGTATATGCCGATATCATCAGCACTCCGGCTCTTTCCCTGTTACAGGCAGCAGGTATCAAAACCTCGTTCGGAAAAGAAGTGCCATTTATCATCAATCGTGCCCAGACAGGAAGATGTCCGCTGGAATCACTTTGTGCAGAACTAGACACGGCAGAAGAAATCTATCCGATAATAGAAAAATTTGTAGCACAAATTAAGAACTACCAACAATCTAGAAAAATAAAAACATAATTATGGAATCGACTGTAAAACTTTACTCATTAAACTATAGCGAAACACGGACATATCTTACTGCATTGATTTTTGTAGCTGGAAATGTAGTTTTGCCTCAACTGTTCCACCTCTTTCCATCAGGAGGAACAACATGGCTTCCTATTTACTTCTTTACTCTCATCGGAGCCTACAAATACGGATGGAAAGCCGGACTGCTCACAGCTATAGCCTCTCCCCTCGTCAATTCCTGGCTGTTCGGGATGCCTGCTCCTGCCGTTCTTCCTGCCATTTTAATGAAATCTCTCCTTCTTGCTGCTGGAGCCGGATATGTGGCACACCGCAGTAAACATGTTTCTGTGCTTCTCTTGCTGGCAGTAGTTGCCTTTTATCAGCTGACAGGTACATTGGAAGAATGGGCTTTAAGTGGAAGTCTGCATACTGCACTTCAGGATTTCCGAATCGGATTACCTGGTATGGCACTTCAGGTCTTCGGAGGATATTTCTTTATCAAATATCTGATATATAAATAAACAGGCGTATAGCAGATCATCCAAGAGAACATTAACTATACAACATCCATTTAATTATATAAGGCCGTTTCAAACAAGCAGTTCAGTTGTTTGAAACGGCTTTCTTTATGTTACATCCATATTACACATTTGTTTCATTTATCCCCGACTGAACAATCTTACTATAACATAAGCATAACTATGTACAGAAAGCCTCTATTTTTGCACGCTGAACAAAAACGAAAAGACAAATGAAACAAACAGTTATTTCTATGCTACTTGCTGGAATCGTATCTCTGCCAGCAATTGCCCAAAGTGCATTCGAGGAAATAAATGCCAATCCGGCACTTTCCGCAGGCAAGTATTATGCCTACCAGGCACCAGAGGCAAAACTTACCCCAGTTCCTGAGGGATATACTCCATTCTATATTTCCACATTTGCACGTCACGGTTCACGATATCTCACAAAGAAAAAGAAATACGATAGCCCGTTGAGTATATTAAAGGAAGCAGCACGCCAACATAAACTCACTACCGACGGACAGCGTGCCTTGAACATAATCGAAAAGCTGGCCGAAGAAGCAGCAGGCAGATATGGCGAACTGACCCCTAAAGGGGCACAGCAACATAAAGATTTAATCCGCCGTATGTATACAAACTACCCGCAAGTATTCACTGACGGAGCACATGTCGATGCACGTTCTACTTACAAAACCCGTGCTTTCCTGTCGATGGCAGCTGCTTGTGTCGAATTAAAAGGATTAAATCCCCGGTTAGTAATCACAACCGATGCCAGCGAACATGATGCTTATTACATAAAATATAAAAATCCGACATACGAAGAAGCACATCTAGCTAATGCCGACAGTGTATATCAGGCTGCCGACAGTGTATACATTCACCCGGAACGCCTGATGAAACAATTGTTCATCAACGCAGATATCGTAAAAGATCCCAAACAGCTCATGGCCGACTTATTTGAACTTCACGGTATCAGCCAGAGCAGTTACCATCAGGAAGACTTATCTTTCCTGTTTACCTCACAAGAACGTTACGACCTCTGGCAGAGAAACAACTTCGAATGGTATTATGAGAAAGGAGCTTCTCCACTAAGTGGCTCATGCATGTATAAGCTGGAACGTAACCTGTTGCGCAACTTTATAGAAACAGCTGATACAGTTATCAGTTCGAAGAAAAACTGTGTGACCTTGCGTTACGGACATGATACTAACCTGGCTCCGCTTGCAGCTCTGATGGGGATTGACAAACTGTCTTTCGCAACTGCCGACTGGCAGAAAATAGCCGATACCTACCGAACCTACCGTATCATTCCGATGTGCGGAAACATCCAGCTCATCTTCTTTCATAAACCTAACAACGATGATATTCTGGTTAAACTACTACTCAACGAACGTGAAGTCACACTTCCACTACCTACCGACACAGCTCCCTATTATCACTGGAAGGATGTCAGAAATTACTGGCAAAAAATAGTTGATGCGATAGAGCTTCCTGCTGTTGACAGTAATACAACCGACTAGTCAGAAACATTATACTGAAGCTTTTAAACGACATACTTGGATCGTAAAAAAAGAAGCTCTTCTTTTTTTATTTTTTGTACAATATTTCCATAAAAGATGCTGAAGTTTTCAATAAAACATGCTGAAGTTTTTCTGAAGACTTCAGCATGTTTTTATTTCGATCAGCTCATATCGTATCCTATAAGATAAGTAACATACATTTCCGGCCTTTGTATTACATTTGAAACATCTTCGAAACTACCATGAAAAACACAAGGAATACATTTGCAGCGTCAAAATAAAAAAACATAATGAAATCAAGTTTGGTATTAAGTCTGCTACTTCTTGCAACTGCAAATATAAATGCAAGAGATATAAAAGGTAAAGTAAAGGATGCACAAACCGGAGAAGAGATAATAGGAGCTTCTATTCTTATAAAGGAAGAACCGGGAAAAGGTGCTGTTTCAGGTATGGATGGAAGTTTTAACCTGTCGGTTGCACGTCCTAAATATACACTAGTCTGCTCTTACGTCGGCTACAAGAAATGCGAGGTAGAGATTGGGAATAAGGATACAGAAATAGTCATTCCGCTAAAAAGTGATGATGTAGTGCTAGAAGGTGTCACGGTTATAGCCAATAATCCGGGACGGACAGAAGCTGGTGCCCGTGGCATCGAACGCGCTGCGATGAATGTGGTAAACGTAATGAGTGCTAAAGCTATAGAGCTTTCTCCGGATATCACAGTGGCAAATGTTATTCAGCGAATGTCTGGAGTAACAATCGAACGAAACAGCAGCGGCGAAGGGCAGTATGCCATTTTACGAGGAATGGACAAGCGCTATAATTATACATTGATAAACGGGGTAAAAATTCCTAGCCCAGATAATAAAAACCGTTTTGTCCCGTTAGACATCTTCCCGTCAGAAATGCTGGACCGTCTGGAAGTTACCAAATCACTGACCGCTAACATGGAAGGCGACGGTATCGGAGGTGCAGTCAACCTGATTATGAAGGATGCTCCTTCAGAAAGACAATTTACAGTAAACTTGTCTACAGGTTACAACGCCATGTATTTCGACCGCGATTTTCAATCGTTCAATCACGGAGCAATCGTAAAACAATCACCTTACGAACAAATGGGCAAGCCCGAAGACAACCGGGTAACAATGGATAATTTCACCACCGATAATTTACGGATGACATGGAAAAAGCCATTGCCCGACTTAACAGCCGGATTGTCTTACGGCGACCGCTTCTTCGATGATAAATTGGGTGTTATGCTTGCCGGCAGTTTTCTGAATACTTACCGAGGAAAAGAAAGCGAACTATATTATCAGCCGGGAACAACCCACGACGGTATTGAATATCGTAATTATTCTTCACAGCAAACACGCATCGGAGCACACGCTAAACTGGACTACCACATCAATGCCAACCATAAGTTGACATGGTACAATGGATACATGGATATGCGTGAAGCAGAAGTACGCGACGGGCATGATGACAAAGAAGGTTCTGTACGAATGAAATGGAACCGTCAGTATATCGTCAACTCTACCCTGAAAGGTGAACATGCTTTTCTGGATGACGGAGCTCTGCGCCTGAACTGGTCGGCTGTTATTTCAAAAGCATACAGCGAAACTCCAGACAATGCAGAAATATTCATGCAAGGTAGCCACGTACAAACATCAGAAGCAGCCAGACGCCGGTGGGAACATAACTCCGACAATGATAAGTCTGGATATGTTGACTTGATGTATAAACTGAAACTGGACGGAGGTTCTATATTCGACTTCTCTGTAGGAGGTATGTACCGCGATAAAAAACGTGACAGTTTCTTCAATGAATATAAATTCAATTCGGCTACAGGAGTGGAAGATCCTCAATATCAAGGTGAGGACTGGAATAACTATGATGAAATTCTGTTTACTGCACAAAAATATGGCAACATCAGTGACCCGTTAAACTACGACGCTTCCGAAAAAATAGGTGCTGCCTACGGAATGGCTAAATATACCTATCTCAACTGGGAGTTTATCGCCGGAGTACGTGTTGAACATACAAATCAGGGATATGTTTTGGAATTTCCAACAGAAAACGCAGATCCGGAAGGAAATCAGAAATATACAGATGTACTTCCCAGCTTTCATGTAAAATATGGAGTACATAAAAACGCCAACCTCCGCTTCTCGTATGCACGTTCTATAAACCGCCCAAGCTTCTTTGAGATTGTACCTTACAGCATTATCAATGAAGACTACAAGGAAAAAGGTAATCCGGATTTGAAACATACAGTGGCCGACAACATCGACCTGCGATATGAATTCTTCCCTAAATCATCCGAGCAGTTCATGGTAGGTATGTTCTACAAAAGATTGCAGAACCCGATAGAATACGGTTTGCTGAATGAAGGTCAAGATACATACTACAAACCGATGAACTTCGGTAATGCTACCAACTTGGGAGTTGAAGTAGATATAATGAAGTACTTCAACTGGTTCGGAATCAAAGCCAACTATACCTATACTCACTCTTCTATTACTACCGACAAGCGTATCATGGAAGGCAATGATGTGAAGAGTGTATCACAGACACGTCCGCTATTCGGACAGGCAGCTCATGTAGCCAATTTATCATTACTCTTCAAGAGTACCAAATATGGCTGGGAAAGCCAGCTCGCCGGAAGCTATACCGGAAAACGTCTAAGCGATATTTCCAACTGGTATAATGATGATATCTGGGAAGACGGCTACATACAACTGGATGCTTCTGTTGAAAAAAGCTTTAAAAACGGTATCAGTATTTTTGCTAAAGCATCCAATCTGCTGGATACTCCGTTGCTGAGATTTATACAGAATGGTCCTCATACGGAAAGTGTAAATTCTGAACGCAAAGACGGAAATGTAATTGAACGCAAGGAATGGCACGGACAGTCATTCATGCTGGGAATCAGATACAAACTATAATCAATTATAAATTAGACACTAATAACAATTTTTTTACAAGATGAAACTGAAAAATTATTTGCTGGCTGGTACAGCCTTAGTAGCATTATCTTTTATGGCTGCTTGCTCTGAAGATGAAACTATTCAAAACGAGAACAATACTGAAAATCCTGGAGGCAACGATGGTGGTGATGAAACAAACGAAGACGTCATCATATGGCCTGGTGATACAATAGCTAATCTGACTAACCATTACACTGTTCCTGAAGGGAAAACTCTGATTATTAAAGCTGGTGCAAAGGTTATTGTAAGCACTGCTGGTGTAGGAGCCAACCATGCCCCAATCGAATTTACAGTAAAAGGAAATTTGTATTGTGAAGGTACAGCCGAAAAACCTGTTTTATTCTCTGTTCCTGAAGATGAACGTACTGAAGAAAATGCTTTGGCAGGTCTGTGGGGAGGTATTGTTGCAACTTCTACCTGTGGAGAAATGCTGATCGATCATACTATCATCGAATATACAGGTGGTCAGGTTATTGAAGGTTCTCCTGCTGCTAGTGCTGGTATCTATACTGCCGGTGATGATGCTTATCCACAAATTACAACCAATAACATCAACGGCCGCTATGTTATCACAAACTCTGTTTTGCGTAACGGATGGTCAGACGGTATCTACCTGATGGGAGGAAATGCCATTATTGCCAACAACATTTTTGCTGCCAACGGATATGACGGAGCTGAAGCAGTAAATGTAAAAGCAGGCTGTGTAGTCGATGTAGCAGGCAATGTAATGTTCAGCCCGAATACCAACGGTTTGAAATTATCTAGCTCAGGCCAGAGTGAAGATCGTGGAATGGCAAAAATACAGGCATACAACAATACAATCATCAATGCCGGATGGCGTCGTGACGGAGAAAAAGGCGGATGTGTTTATGTAGAAAAAAATGCTTTTGCAAACGTATTCAACAACCTGATGGTAAACTGTAAGTTCAGAGCCATGACTCCTAGCTACGATCTTCCAAACAATCCGGATGAAGGATATTGCAGCGAATCTGTTATTGATTACAACTATTATGCTTCTGGTACTCAGAAAAGTAATGTTGTCTTTGAAGATGAATCAGGCGTAGCATATTCATGGGAAGGATATGCTTATGCACACAAAAACTATTACGAAGGCGTAGTAGACGCAAACAGTATCATCACAAAAACAGCATCAGACTGTGCTACCAACGATCCGAAATTTGTCAACTTCCCAATCAACGACGTAGCTTTGACAGATTACATCTATCAGGACGCATGGGATTTCCACGTACAGGCAGGATCTCCGGTTCTGGCAGGTGCTTATGACGGAACAGATACCAAAATGGCTCCTTACTTCGGTACCGAAGGATTGCAGGTAAACGGACAAACCTATACTTCTCCAAAAGTAGAAGCTCGTTTCGGTGCCTATGGAACTAAATAAACATTTCTAATTTCTAGAAACTTTGTCAAAGAAAGGTTCGGACTGCACATCGGTTTCGAACCTTTTCTTTTTCAAAAAAAATAATTTATCTCATTAGAAAATTCATATTTTTTTCAGATTCAGTATCGAACTTTGCACTGAACAAAAAACAAACTATTATGATTTCAATTAAAAAAACATTTATCACACTATGTGTTGCATTGGCCGCAATAAGCGGATTTGCCCAGAACACAACCGAATGGACAAAACTAGAAAAACCTATCAATTTTATCTTAGCAAATGACCTGGGACGAAATGGCTATTATGACCAGAAGCCAATCGCTGAACTGATGGGTAAAATGGCTGAGAATGTAGACATCGAATTTGTAGTAGCTGCTGGAGATGTTCACCATTTCGAAGGTGTACGCAGCACAACTGATCCTTTGTGGATGACCAATTATGAGCTGATCTATAGTCACCCCGATTTGATGATTCCCTGGTATCCTGTTTTGGGAAACCACGAATATCGTGGCAATACACAGGCGGTTATCGACTATAGCAATGTAAGTGCACGCTGGAGAATGCCCGACCGCTACTATACACGTGTAGAAGAAAATGACGGAGTAACAGTTCGCATGGTCATGATTGATACAGCGCCACTGCTCGACAAATACAGAAAGGATACAGAAAAATATCCTGACGCATGCAAACAAAACATGGATAAACAACTGGCATGGCTCGACTCTGTACTCACTACAGCAAAAGAAGACTGGGTACTGGTAATTGGACATCATCCCATCTATGCAGATACAGACAAGAGTGAATCAGAACGTACCGACTTGCAAAAACGTCTGGATACAATTCTGCGCAAACATAAAAATGTAGACATGTATTTATGTGGACACATTCATAATTTCCAGCACGTACGCAAGGCCGGCAGCAACATCGACTATGTAGTAAATACCTCCGGTTCACTCAGCCGCGACGTAAAGCCTGTCGACGGAACAAAATTCTGTAGCAGTGAAACAGGATTTTCTCTGATAACAGCCGACAAGAAGGTACTTAACCTGCATATGATCAATAAAGACGGTAAAGTGATTTATACAGTTACACGAAACAAATAATAACGCGTAAGCACTTTATAAAAAAAGACTATAGCAGCATTATACAGTGTTCTGCTATAGTCTTTTCTATTTATAATCTGATCTGATTACCAATATTTACGTATATCTTCCACAATCTGCACATCTGTCAGTCTGTTTGCTTTCAATAATTCTTCTGTGATATAACGGTCGGCAAATTCTTTACGTACTCCGTAATTCAAGACCTTCACATCCGAACTTCCATAAAAACGGGCAATCTTTTCACCAAAACCTCCATCCAGCTCACCGTCTTCCAATGTCACGACTAATGAATGTGAGCGTTTCAATTCTTCCAGCATCTCAACATCCAGTCCTGTAATATAGCGAGGGTTTATCAAGGTAGCTTCTACTCCACATTCTTCTTTCAAAAGCTTTGCAACCGACTCTCCTAACCCATAAAAGGCTCCTAAACCAAGGATTGCTACCTTTTCTCCTTTTTGTACTAACTTATAGCGATTCAAGTCGCTATAATCTGTATCAAATTCGTGGTTACCAGATACAACAGAAGCACCCGGCACACGAATAGCAACTGGATGCTCATGCTGATGAATAGACCATTTCAACATAGCGAAGTACTCCTCTTTACAAGTAGGAGCCAGATAAACCATATTAGGAATATTGCATATCAACGGGATGTCGAAGAAACCGAGATGAGTTTCATCGTTCATACCAGCTATTGTTCCCATAAAGACAACAATCGTAGCCGGATTGTTATTGATACACAGGTCTTGAGACAACTGATCGTAAGAACGTTGTATAAATGAGCTATAAACTCCATATACAGGCTTTCCACCACCTGCAGCAATTCCTGACGCCAATGCTACGGCATGTTCTTCGGCTATACCAACATCAACAAACTGCTTTCCTGCCTGCATACGGCGATCAGGATTGAAACCCATGACAGAAGGAGTACCTGAAGTTATGGCAACAATGCTATGGTCTTTTTTCATTTCTTCCAGAAGGAATTCTCCAGTCAGTTCGGAATAATCTTCTTCACCTGAGAAATCGTACTTAGGATTACCTGTTTTCAAGTCGAAAGGCATTCCCCAGTGCCATTGTTCCTTGTGGGTTTCTGCCGGCAGATAACCCTTACCTTTCAAGGTATGAATATGAACGACTACCGGACGAGGTGTATCCTTTACGCTACTGAATGCCGTAATGAGCGAAGCAATATCATTTCCATTCTTCACATACAAATAGTCAAGACCCAATGAGCGGAAAAAATTGCAAGATGCCTTACCTTCTGTTTCACGCAGCAAACGCAAGTTCTGGTACAATCCGCCATGATTTTCGGCAATAGACATCTCGTTGTCATTGACTACAATAATCATATTGGTTCCATTCTCACCGGCATTGCTCAAACCTTCATAGGCCTCTCCTCCACTCAAAGAGCCATCGCCAATCACTGCAATAATATTTTCATTACCTCCCTTCAAGTCGCGTGCCTTTACCAGTCCGCAAGCCAGACTGACAGAAGTCGAAGTATGTCCGATAGTAAAAAAATCGTGTTCACTTTCCTGTGGATTGGTATAACCGGATACCTTATCGTAATCTGCTGCATTCAAAAAGGCATCTTTTCTACCTGTCAGAATTTTATGGGTATAACTTTGGTGCGACACATCATAAACAATCTTATCGTGTGGTGAACTAAATACATAATGCAGGGCAATAGTAGCCTCTACCATCCCTAAATTGGGCCCGATATGTCCACCATGCTCACTTAATTTATGCAGTAAAGCCTGACGTATCTCGCCGGCCAATATTTCCATTTGTTCAACCGACAATATCTTTACATCGGCAGGAGAATCAATTTTTTCAATATACATAATTCAAACATTTTTATTACGATGCAAAAATAAAAGTTCTTCCCCAATTAGTTCATAACCTATTTACTGGAAATATAACCTCAATTACAGATAAAGAAACTTTCTTTTTCTACCCGATAAATTATCACTTTATAGGTGACACCCGAAAAAATAAAAGAAAAACAAAGTGAAAATTATCAAGATATACAGCAAAAAGTGTATCTTTGCCCACAAGTAAAAACAAAGGGGTGCCCTCCGGACGGGCTGAGATCATACCCTAAGCACCTGATGCGGTTAGTACCGCCGAAGGGATTGTTATTCGTATCCATCATATATCTTCTCCGATTCTCGGGACAGCTCTTTGTTATTACTTTCACTAAAAATATCATTATCATGAAAGTACAAGTCAACAACAAAGAGGTAGAACTTACCACAGGAAATACCATCTCTGCTTTAGCGGCACAACTGGATTTACCTCCACAAGGAGTAGCCATAGCATTGAACAACCGCATGATTCCCCGTAGTCAATGGGCAGAACAAGAAATACAAAACGGAGATAGTCTGGTTATCATAAAAGCTGCATGCGGAGGATAAAGAAATGGAACTGCAATTCATCACACATTTTACAGACCAATATTCTTATTATGATTCGGCACGTATGGCACTTGAAGGAGGTTGCCGTTGGATTCAGCTGCGCATGAAAGACGCAACTCCCGATGAAATCCGTCCGGAAGCTGTCCGTATACAGGCTTTATGCCGGGAATATGGTGCGACCTTCATCATCGACGATCATGTAGAATTAGTAAAAGAACTGCATGCCGACGGAGTTCATTTAGGGAAAAAAGATATGCCCATAGCCGAAGCACGTCAGATTCTTGGTAAAGATTTTATTATCGGAGGAACGGCCAACACCTTCGAGGATGTACAGATGCATTATCAGGCAGGAGCAGATTATATCGGCTGCGGTCCGTTCCGCTTTACTACGACCAAGAAGAATTTAAGTCCGATTCTTGGACTGGAAGGGTATAAAGCAATCGTATCGCAGATGAAGACAGCCGGAATCAATTTGCCCATTGTAGCCATTGGAGGAATTACCTACGATGATATTCCCTCAATCATGCAAACCGGAGTTACAGGTATTGCGCTGAGCGGAACAATTCTTCGGGCAGAGAATCCGGTAGTCGAAACGCACCGCATATTAGAAGCTATTCAGAACTCCAAACAGCTTTAATCAAAGAAAAGGATTACAAAAAACTCAAAAACAAAATATACAATGGAAAAACTTATCATTGCCGGAAAAGAATTTAACTCCAGACTGTTTCTGGGAACCGGCAAATTCAATTCAAACCAGCTCATGGAAGATGCTATCCTGGCATCAGATACTGAAATGGTAACCGTAGCCATGAAACGTATCGAACTTGACAATAAGGAAGACGACATGTTACGTCATATTATTCATCCGCACATCCAGCTATTACCTAATACATCAGGAGTACGTACTGCCGAAGAAGCCGTATTTGCTGCACAAATGGCACGTGAGGCTTTTGGAACTAACTGGCTGAAACTGGAAATACACCCAGACCCACGTTATCTGTTGCCTGATTCAACCGAAACCCTGAAGGCTACAGAAGAATTGGTTAAACTGGGATTCGTTGTATTACCTTATTGCCAGGCTGATCCGACTCTATGTAAACGCCTGGAAGAGGCCGGTGCGGCAACTGTCATGCCACTCGCTGCTCCTATCGGAACAAACAAGGGATTGCAGACACGCGACTTCCTGCGTATCATTATCGAACAAAGTAATGTACCTGTTGTTGTCGATGCTGGAATCGGCGCTCCAAGCCATGCTGCTGAAGCTATGGAAATGGGTGCTGCTGCTTGTCTGGTAAATACAGCTATCGCCGTAGCAGGAAATCCTGTAGAAATGGCTAAAGCCTTCAAGGAGGCTGTCATCGCCGGAAGACGTGCTTACGAAGCAGGTCTGGGTATTCAAGCTGAAAACTTAGTTGCATCAGCTTCTTCTCCGTTAACTGCATTTTTAAACGAATAACTACACGTTCATGAATAAAGAAAAAGATAAAAAGGCATATGCACATGCCGAAAAAGCTTATATGCAAGGAACACTTTTTCCTTTCATAAAAGTAGGGATGCAAAAAGTGAATCTTACTCCAACTGTCACTATTGTCAATGGAGAAAAGGTCATGACTCCTAATGCCCCTGTTTATGTTTACGATACAAGTGGACCTTTCAGTGATCCCAATATTAAAATCGATCTTAAGAAGGGACTTCCCCGTATGCGCGAAAACTGGATTGTAGAACGTGGCGATGTAGAACAGCTGCCTTCTATCACTTCAGAATACGGTAAGATGCGACGCGACGATCATTCGCTCGACCATCTGCGTTTCGAACATATTGCCTTGCCTTACCGTGCCAAAGCCGGAAAATGCTGTACACAGATGTATTATGCCAAACAAGGTATTGTTACTCCGGAAATGGAATATGTAGCTATCCGAGAGAACATGAACTGTAAAGAGTTGGGTATTGATACGTATATCACTCCTGAATTCGTTCGTGATGAGATTGCGGCCGGACGTGCTGTATTGCCGGCAAACATCAATCATCCGGAATCGGAGCCAATGATCATCGGACGTAACTTCCTGGTAAAAATCAATACCAACATCGGCAACTCGGCTACAACTTCCAGCATTGATGAAGAAGTAGACAAAGCTGTATGGAGCTGCAAATGGGGAGGTGATACACTGATGGACCTCTCTACCGGCGACAACATACATGAAACTCGTGAATGGATTGTACGCAACTGTCCGGTTCCGGTAGGTACAGTGCCTATCTATCAGGCTTTGGAAAAGGTTAACGGTAAAGTAGAAGACTTGACTTGGGAGATTTACCGTGATACACTAATTGAGCAATGTGAACAAGGAGTAGACTATTTCACTATCCATGCCGGAATACGCCGCCACAATGTTCATCTTGCCGACAAACGTCTGTGTGGTATTGTATCACGCGGAGGTAGTATCATGAGCAAATGGTGTCTGGTACACGACCAGGAGTCATTCCTTTACGAACATTTTGACGATATTTGTGATATACTTGCTCAATACGACGTAGCTGTATCATTGGGCGACGGTCTGCGTCCGGGATGTATTGCCGACGCAAACGATGAAGCACAGTTTGCAGAACTCGACACAATGGGCGAACTGGTTGTACGCGCATGGGCTAAGAATGTACAAGCATTTATTGAAGGTCCGGGACACGTACCTTTGCACAAAATCAAGGAAAACATGGAACGCCAGATCAGTCATTGTCACAATGCGCCGTTCTACACTCTTGGTCCTTTGGTTACTGATATTGCTCCGGGATACGACCACATCACCTCTGCTATCGGAGCCGCTCAAATCGGCTGGTTGGGTACAGCCATGTTGTGCTACGTTACTCCGAAAGAACATCTGGGATTGCCTAACCGTGAAGATGTACGTACAGGAGTTATCACTTACAAGATAGCAGCACATGCAGCCGACCTTGCCAAAGGTCATCCGGGTGCACAAATACGAGATAATGCCTTAAGCAAGGCCCGCTACGAATTCCGTTGGCGCGACCAGTTCCACCTGAGTCTCGATCCGGACCGTGCACTGGAATACTTTAACGAAGGTCGCCATACTGACGGCGAATACTGTACAATGTGCGGACCGAACTTCTGTGCAATGAAGTTGTCACGCGATCTTTCAAACTTGAAATAATAACCTATCAATCATGCATTTCCGTCGTTTATCCAGAATGGCGGAAATACATAAAAGAATTTGAAAACTATCCATAAATATCATGTTTAGTGACGAATTAGAAAAAATAAATTGGGAAGAAACAACCAAAGCCATCTACTCAAAGACTGAAGCCGATGTGTTGCGCGCATTAGGAAAATCACATTGCGACGTAGACGACTTTATGGCACTGATTTCACCCGCCGCCGAGAAATTTCTCGAACCAATGGCACGCCTGAGTCGCAAATACACAGAAGAACGATTCGGCAAAACTATTTCAATGTTTATTCCTCTGTATATTACCAATTCATGTACGAACTCATGCGTGTACTGCGGATTTCATATCAGTAACCCGATGGCACGTACCATTCTTACTCCGGAAGAAATAGAAAACGAATACCGGGCAATCAAAAAACTCGGTCCATTCGAAAATCTGTTGATTGTAACAGGAGAAAATCCTGCCAAGGCCGGAGTTCCTTATATAGCTAAAGCACTTGATTTGGCAAAACCATATTTCTCGAATCTGAAGATAGAGGTTATGCCACTTAAGACAGAAGAGTATGCCGAATTGGTAAACCACGGTCTGAACGGAGTGATCTGTTTTCAGGAAACATATAATAAGGCACGCTATAATATTTATCATCCGCGTGGCATGAAATCGAAATTCGAATGGCGTGTAAATGGTTTCGACCGTATGGGACAGGCTGGCGTTCATTCTATCGGTATGGGAGTTCTGATCGGCTTGGAAGACTGGCGTACAGATGTAACAATGATGGCTTATCACCTGCGCTACCTGCAAAAACATTACTGGAAAACCAAATACAGCGTAAACTTTCCACGCATGCGCCCGGCTGAAAACGAAGGTTTCCAACCGAACGTAATCATGAGCGACAAAGAGCTGGCTCAGGTGACATTTGCCATGCGTATATTCGATCATGACGTAGATATATCTTACTCTACCCGTGAGCCGGCTAATATCCGTGATCACATGGCTACACTTGGAGTAACAACGATGAGTGCCGAGAGTAAGACAGAACCGGGAGGTTACTATACTTACCCACAAGCGCTGGAACAGTTCCATGTAAGCGATGAGCGTACAGCGGTAGAAGTAGAAAAAGCATTAAAAGCCATCGGACGTGAACCCGTATGGAAAGATTGGGATGCTTCATTCGACCACATGTCAAAACAGCTTCACACCTCTGCCGTACAGAAGTAAAAACAAAAAATAACATATTCCGGAGAATATCAATACCTTTTCAGAAACACATCTGATTTTCCGAAAAAGTAATGATATCCTTCCGGAAAACTTTATTTATACATACAAAATTCCCCAAATACATTTCATCTTTTCAGACAATTTCTTTTCATAATATCCCCATGCAACTGACAGAAAAAGAAAAAGAGAGATATAATCGCCAGATTCAACTCGACGAGATTGGAGAAAAAGGACAGACATTGCTCCGACAAGCGAAAGTCCTGATAGTAGGTGTAGGTGGTCTGGGCTCACCTATTGCTATATACCTTTGCGGTGCAGGAGTAGGAACCATCGGACTAGTAGATGATGATAAGGTAAGTGAAACAAACTTACAGCGCCAAATTCTCTACAATGAAACCGAGATAGGAAAGCCCAAAGCACTTTGCGCAAAAGAACGCTTGCAGAAACTGAACAGCAATATTTGCATTGAGGTCTATCCTACTCGTCTTACTAAAGAAAATGCTCAAGAAATAATCAGCAGATACGATATTGTAGTTGACGGATGCGACAATTTCCAAACGCGTTACCTTATAAACGACACATGCTTATTATTAAATAAGGTATATGTATATGGTGCTATCCGTGCCTTCGACGGTCAAGTATCCGTTTTTAACTACCAGGGAGGAAAAAACTACCGCGACCTCTTCCCCGACGAGGAAGAAATGCTGTCCATGCCTGCTCCTCCCAAAGGGGTATTAGGAGTTACTCCCGGCTTAGTCGGCTGCACACAAGCCAACGAGGTTTTAAAGATAATTTCAGGATATGGCGAAGTTTTAAGTGACAAATTGTGGCACATCGACCTCAAAACAATGGTTACGCACACGATTTTGCTCTAAACAATTAGGAATATTACAAACATGTTACTACCTTTGTGCCACAATTACGTTGTCACATGAAACTTATATTGATAACCAGACCCACATATTTCGTAGAAGAAGATAAAATTATAACTACACTCTTCGACGAAGGATTAGATTATCTTCATCTGCGCAAACCCGACACAGCTCCGGTTTATGCAGAACGTCTGCTTACTCTTATCCCGGAAAAATACCGGAAGCGTATCGTAGTACATGGACATTTCTATTTGAAAGAAGAATATAATCTCAAAGGTATTCACCTGAATCATCGCAACCCTATTGCTCCCGATAATTACACTGGGCAAATAAGTACCTCCTGCCATTCATTGGAAGAAGTAAAAGAAAAGAAAAACAACTTCGATTATGTCTTTCTCAGCCCTGTATTCGACAGCATTTCAAAACAGGGATATGCAGCAGAATATACACCGGAACAAATCCGTCAGGCAGCTAAAGACGGTATAATCGACAAACGCGTCATAGCACTTGGAGGCATTGATGAAGACAATATCCTGCAAGTAAAAGATTATGGCTTTGGAGGAGCTGCTATTTTAGGTGGACTTTGGAATAAATTCGACCTTGACCACGATTATAATTATCAGAATCTTATTGAGCATTTCAGGAAATTGAAACGACTTGCTGATTAAAGTTTTTTCATTTCATTTGCCATGCTTGGAGAAATGCCGTAACTTTGCGCCAAAAATATTAGGCAATATATCAAAATATTACAATGAGCGAAACATCATCATTCAAAGTGTTCTCGGGTACAAACTCGAGATACCTTGCAGAAAAAATCTGTAACAGTTTAGGATGCCCACTGGGTAACATGAACATTACTCATTTCGCCGACGGCGAATTTGCAGTATCTTACGAAGAATCTATTCGCGGACAGCACGTATTCCTCGTACAGTCAACTTTCCCGAATTCAGACAACTTAATGGAGCTTTTGCTGATGATTGATGCAGCAAAACGTGCTTCAGCTAAAAGTATCATTGCCGTAATTCCGTATTTCGGATGGGCACGTCAGGACCGCAAAGACAAACCACGTGTATCTATCGGTGCAAAACTGGTAGCTAATTTGTTGAGCGTTGCCGGTATTGACCGTCTGATAACAATGGATTTGCACGCAGATCAGATTCAGGGATTCTTTGACATTCCGGTAGACCACCTTTATGGTTCTACTATTTTTGCTCCTTACATCCAGTCTTTGAATCTGGAAAACCTTGTCATTGCAACTCCTGACGTTGGTGGCTCTAAACGTGCCAGCACTTATGCTAAATATTTGGATGTACCTTTGGTGTTGTGCCATAAGACACGTGAAAAAGCAAACGTAGTTGCTTCTATGCAAATCATCGGTGACGTTAAAGATAAAAACGTTATCCTGATTGACGATATGGTAGATACTGCCGGTACTATTACTAAAGCAGCTGATATCATGAAAGAAGCCGGTGCAACTTCAGTTCGTGCTATTGCTTCTCACTGCGTAATGTCAGGTCCAGCTTCTGAACGTGTTCAGAATTCACAACTGGAAGAAATTGTATTTACTGATAGTATTCCTTATTCAAACCGTTGTGCTAAGGTTAAACAGCTTTCTATCGCTGATATGTTTGCTGAAACAATCCGCCGCGTGATGACTAACGAATCTATTAGCTCACAGTACCTGCTGTAATCAAAATTTTTTACTATAATTAATGTCATCCTGAGCGTTTCTGTCTATATAGAAGACGTTTAGGATGGCATTTCTTTTATACATTCATATTCTATGAAGATAGTCTGGCTCGACTTAAACAGTTCCTATGCACATTCTTCTCTGGCATTACCTGCGCTACAGGCACAGATTGCTGATAATAAATCGATAGAATGGGACATTGTATCTGCAACCATCAACGAGAATCCGGGAATGATTGCCGGAGAAATATATCGCCGTAAACCAGATATTATTGCTGCTACCTGCTGGCTTTTCAACCATGAAATACTGCTCCATGTGCTCTCACGCGCCAAAGCATTATTGCCCGACTGTTGCATTGCTTTGGGAGGTCCGGAATTTCTAGGAGAAAACCAAACTTTCTTAAGACGTAATACATTCGTCGATTGTGTTTTCAGAGGAGAAGGAGAAGAAGTGGTAAGCCAGTGGCTGACATGCTGGAACCAGCCTGATGCCTGGAAGGACATCACCGGATTATGCTACATAGACGCTAAAGATGATACATACCATGACAACGGTATAGCCCGCGTACTCGATTTCGATCAGCTGGTTCCCCCCGAAACCAGTCCTTTTTTCAACTGGAGCAAACCCTTTGTACAACTGGAAACGACACGCGGATGTTTCAATACCTGTGCGTTCTGCGTAAGTGGAGGAGAAAAGCCGGTCCGCACCCTTCCGTTGGAAACAATCCGAGAACGCATCATTCTCATCCACCAGCATGGCATTCGCAACATACGTGTACTAGACCGTACTTTCAACTACAACAACCGACATGCAAAGGCATTGCTCAGTCTGTTCCAAGAATTTCCAGATATCCGCTTCCATTTGGAAATACATCCGGCTCTACTGTCCGACGAGCTGAAAGAAGAACTGACGCATATGCCCGACAACTTGCTTCATCTGGAAGCCGGCATACAGAGTCTTCGTGAAGAAGTTCTGACAACCAGCCGACGTATGGGCAAATTGTCCGATGCTCTAGAAGGATTGAAATTCCTCTGTTCATTGAGCAATATGGAAACACATGCCGATCTGATAGCCGGACTTCCTCTTTACCGTCTGGAAGAAATATTCGAAGATGTACGTACGTTAGCTTCTTACCGTGCAGGAGAAATACAGCTCGAATCATTAAAGTTACTGCCAGGCACAGAAATGAGACGCAGAGCTGCCGAACTAGGCATCAAATATTCTCCATTTCCTCCTTATGAGGTATTGGAAACCAGAGAGATCAGTCCGGAAGAGTTACAGACGGCACACTTGTTGTCACGCTTGCTTGACGGATTCTACAATACCCCCGTATGGCAGCACATCACACGACGGCTAATTGTAGAACAGCCAGACTTTCTGCATCGCTTTCTCGAACATCTGATTGCACTTGGAGTAGCCGACCAGCCCATGAGTCAGGAACGTAGGGGAATCATTCTGTATGAGTTTTGCAAGCAATCCTACCCTTCTTATGAAACGGCAGCAACTTTGGCATGGATAGAAGCAGGAATGTCACTCAAGAAACAGCCGGCAGCCCGTATCCGTACCAAGCATGTCACACCTCCTGACAGCTGGAATATCGTATATGGAGAATATCACGATCATCTGAAGCTATGTCTGCTTCCCGCCAGTGAGAACGAACCGCTCAACTACTGGTTCGGATTCGAAACAGAAACTCAGCAACCTCGTCCGGTATTTAAGGCTACAAGCCAGAAGAAGGAACTTTGAGAAAAGCTCAGAAAATCATATCTTTGCAAAAAGCAGAACAGACTATGAACAGAATATGTCATCTTTTCGGAATAAAATATCCCATCATTCAAGGTGGAATGGTATGGTGCAGCGGCTGGCGACTGGCATCGGCAGTAAGTAATGCAGGAGGACTGGGACTGTTAGGAGCAGGCTCTATGCATCCTGAAACCTTACACGAGCATATACGCAAATGTAAAGCAGCCACCGACAAACCGTTCGGAGTAAACGTTCCATTGATGTATCCGGAAATAGAAACCCTGATGCAAATTATAGCCGAAGAAGAAGTGAAGATTGTCTTCACCTCCGCCGGAAATCCGAAGATATGGACCGAATGGCTGCACAACAAAGGGATTATCGTAGCTCATGTAGTATCTTCCACACGCTTCGCAGCAAAATGTGAAGAGGCTGGAGTAGACGCTATTGTAGCCGAAGGGTTCGAAGCAGGAGGACATAACGGAAAAGAAGAAACTACAACCCTGTGTCTTATCCCGGCAGTCAGGAAAAGTTGTACACTCCCACTAATTGCAGCTGGGGGAATAGCTACCGGTGAAGGTATTCTGGCCGCAAGAAGTCTAGGAGCCGATGGAGTACAGATAGGCACACGTTTTGCGTTGACTGAAGAAAGTTCTGCCAGTTTCGCGTTCAAAGACCGCTGTCTGCGACTGAATGAGGGAGATACAATACTTACGTTAAAACAGCTTTCTCCTACCCGACTAGTGAAAAATGATTTCTACAAACACATTGAAGAAGCTGAAAAACGCGGAGCTTCCGTCGATGAACTGCGTGAGCTGTTAGGACGCGGACGTGCCAAACTAGGTATTTTCGAAGGAGATTTATTCGAGGGAGAACTGGAAATTGGTCAGGCGGCATCAATGATTAAGCATCTGCAACCAGTCAGTGAAGTTATGAAAGAACTGGTAGAGGATTACAACACTGCACTCCGCCGGATACAAGATGAATTAAATTGGAATTAAATAAACTGATAATCACATTTCATTATGGCAGATAATTATCTGGAACGGCAGCGAGAACAATATGAAGCTCGAAAAGCCGCATGGGAAAAAGCTAAAAAATTAGGAAAGAAAAAAATAAAACCAGCCGTTAAATCTCAAAGTCAGTCTACTAATAAACCCTGATTACAACTGAAAGTTTTCTTCTGTTTCATTCGAACGGGTATAGCAGCTTATTAATGCAAATCAGGAGTTAGCTCTCTGATTCGCATTAGTTACTTATCTTTGGATAAGGTAGAATGCGGTTCTGCGATTACAACATAAATATGACAACAATGGGAAAAGAAGCAAATCTAAATGAACTTAGGATTTCTAATGAGGAATATGAGGCTCTAACGAAGTGCCAGCCTGAAGTAAGATATCAGTATACGCTTAAAAGAATTGCTGATACTGAAACAATGTGGTCAATAGTTGGAGATAAAAACTCCTTTGCGATTCAGCCTTTTGGAAAAGAACGACTACTTCCGACAATGAGAGAAAGTCAAAAGTCGATATAAACAATATCATAAATACAGAATAAATTAAAACTGATGTAATAATAACCTTTAAAGTTATAACTGATATTTTTCGTAACATATATGTAAACCTTTTAATATAAGGCCATATCTTAACTCATTCTTTAAGAATTTATCAAGATATGACCATATTAGTTAATTCTTACTAGAGTGAATATGATTCTTAATTTTATCCCAAAATTTAAAATCCGAGTCTATCGGGGAACGGTGTATATAATTAAATTCAATAGGTTAGGCTGCAATGTGTGTCAAGGCGAAGAATAGAATGGTTACCTACTCTCTATTAAAATTGGCGCACCATCCGTAGTGGGTGATGCGCCTTTTTTATCAATCGCAATAGTAGAAATACTATAGTCCAAAAAACATCTTATATTCGTTCTCGATTTCACCCATACTCATATATGGGAAATCACACAACGTATCAAGAAGGTCTAACGCCTGCTGCTCCCCTTCGTTAATAGGTCCATCACATGTGCACATATATACAAAGAATGTTTTAATCATGCGTTTTTTTGCGATTGAAATATTCTTAATCTGACTATATGCACTAACTGGGTTGTGAAAATAGTTCTGAAAAAGTTGATATGCGGTTTGTGTAGGCTTGATTGCTCGTTGTACAAATTGAACGAACTTCATTTCTTCAGGAGTCGGTTCTTGACCATATCCATCAGCTTCAGTTATGGAGGCAGTACCTAACATAATTACCGCTTTCTCTTGTTCTGTAAATGTTATCATAATTATTTGATTGTTAAAATTATAACCTGAATTGTTTCGGTATTAGAATTAAGGCTGAATGTCAAGGTATTCTATATCAATGCCTCTATCCAGCATGTGAAGAACACACTTAGCTACCATGCGGTTAACAAGATGTAGTGTTATGGAATAATCACTAAAATCTACCGTTTTAATACCCATCATGGTAAGTGCGACTCCTTTTAGTTCAATTTTGTTCGTTGTATCTGATACTAATGTCATCAATTTGGGCTGCATCATCTCTTGATAATTTCCCATTGCATCGCGTACATCTGTATTAATCATTCGCACCAAAAAACCTTCGGTTGGGGTTACTGGTGCACCTTTCGTTAATTCTCTAAAATCAGAGTTTTTGATAATTAGGGCTCTACCGCAATGCTGCATCCCCATGACAGGCACTCCACGCTCATAACGTTGATGCCGTTTTGATATTAATGTTAGATCTTGCATAATTGTTATTTATTAGTTTTTGAAACCATTAATTATATCATAATTTGTTCCAACCAACAAAAGAAGATGGTGCATCGCACCTGAATAATTAGCGTCCCAAATACCGACAACACAGGGAATATTAAAAAAAAGACCAGATTTAGATACATCTCGATATAATTCATACAAGTTGATACCTAAGACAGAAATAGATTTCATGGACTTATCTTGTCTTATAGTGATTCGAATAAAAAGAATGGCTGTTGATATTATTTTATTATATTCATGATGCAAATGGAATTTTGGAAATAGGCTTATATTGTCTGTTGAAATCACAATCTCTCCATTATCTAATTGTCTTTGATTACAGTTAGCCTCGCAAACTCCAATCTCCTCCAATAATCTATCATAGGTAATAGATGTTCTTTTGTATGGAGGTTGAATATATCCATATTTATCATATGGTTCAATTTGGAAGAAACGTTCTAAACATTTTATATTTTCAAATCCGTTTTCTTCTTGAATACGACAGTTATGAGCAGAATCAAGCTCTTTCAAAAAAACTGATAATCCTACCAATGAGTCCTGCTTTACTATATTATATTGAAGCATTTTGGTTGCAAAACCTAAAAATTGCTGTTCTCCTAATGATACAGCATCTCTAAGGCTAGCGTCCATTGAGTCACTTGTCACACCAACAACAGTTTGATTCTGCTGCATCATTAACGCATTTTTGTGATATTCTAGTTTGTATGAAGTTTCAATCGGACAACTTTTAAATGCTTCAAACATACCATAGCAATAACTATATTGAGCATACGAACCAAGATTGTTGTCCATTAGAATTGCGGTCATTTCTGCTCGAAATATATCAAAGAGTCTTGCATAACTTGAATATATTTCTGCGTCCCAAAGTACGTTTTCATCTTTATGATAATATATGTAAGAAACAAGACCTTCTACCGCCAGTTTAAGTAAAGAGTATTTATAGTCACTAGGAAACCTAAGTAGGAACATCTTGTCTAAAAGGACTAAAACAGACATACAAAAACCATAGCATTCATACCTGTTGTTCTCAATTATACGACGATATAAATTGCTTTCAACAAGGGAACAGAATAAAGAAAATCTAGATAGTATCTTATTTTGAACAAGGTCTGTTTCGTATAAGACCCAACTTAAATACATACTAGAGAACCACTGCCCATTTTCTATAGTTCTGTTTACAAGGTTCCAAACTTGTTCAGTATCATAAAGATATGTTTGAACATAGTCTGCTTTTGAACCTCGATCTCGCATTATAGCACATGTTTTATACTCATTAGAATAACGAGTTTTTACCAGAGGATCAAGGAATAAAAGATAATCTTCTGACTGTTTGTACAATAATGTTTGATAAATATTTATCATCTTTATTCTTTGGTTATATTAGGTAAATCGACAAATTGTATTCAAAGTTAGAAAAAGCGTATGGGGATATATTGGGAACATAATCTGACACTACTTCTTAAATCCCCTAGATGCTTGATTGAAGGCTTTGATAAAAGCTGAAGTGCGCTCTGTGAAGAACTCGAAAATTTCCTGATGGTCATCCTCGTTGCAATATGTCAGAGACTTTGCTTGGGCAATACGGCATGTTACTCTATCGTCAAGTCTTTGCCAGTCAAGAGTGCCTAATTGATTCTCTAACTTGTCCTTTTGACTGTAATAGTAATCATAGACGCGTTTATTCAAGTCCTTGTCACCCGTATTGACGTAAATTTCTGTTCGTGAGAATGTTTTACTAATGACGATATTTACACTTACACCAGGGATGCCAATGCCACCTTTTCCTAACCAACTGTCGGGTGTTCCTGCTGAACTTGCATAATCTCCGTTGACTTGTTGGTTGTAGTCAATGAATTTTTGCCAGAACTCCGAACGTTCGTTATGCCGTTGACGGGTAGCTGCTGCTTGTGTCGTCTCGGCCTTTTTCTTCTCTGCCATCTTGATAACATAGTCCTCTGCATCCTTCATCGGAATGATTTGGTCGAAGTCAACAAGTAGTTTGCCGTTATAGACAAAAGGCGATACCTTGTAACAGCGAGCATCAATTCCGTAGTTGCGAAGCCAGAGTACGGAAGATGTTATCTCTCTGCGGAAATTGGCAGCAACAAAGAATATGCGCTGAGTATTCTCAAGGTTCAAATCCATCTCCTCAAGATCATCTATATCATAAAATGCACAGATTTTTTCGATAGCAATATCTTTCGATTCTCCAAGATACTTAGCGTATATCTCAATGATTTCCTCCTTTGAGAGGCTGGAACAATACGATGCATACTTGATAGCTTGCCATGTGACATCACGTCCAGAGTCATCAAGTTTATTCTCAATGACAACAACGTTTCCTTGATCGTCAAGTGCCAACAGGTCAAGACGTTCACGAGTGTCAGAGAAACCATCAAACTCTTTCTGGATGATAAGTAACTTTTCGCCAAGCACTTCTGGGTTCTTGGCTATCCATTCCTGCAGATGCTGCCTTTCCTTAATATTCTGATCCTTGAAGGAGGTTGATTGAGCAGGAATAAGTTTATTATTGTCGGAATCAACTATGTACATATTCTATCAGTATGAATTACTTCGTTACTATATTGCTACTTGATAAATTTCTCGGATATATTCATCTATCTCTTCTTTTGATTTCAAAGAGAGAAGATGTTGCTTCTGTTCTGCTGTAAATGGATAGATACCGAACGACTTAACGTAGTTCTTTGCATACGAGTAATAACCAGTCGAATATGGTTTGCTCGTATTCTTCATGTAGTAGTCGAATACACTTGATTCCAAGACCTTTTTCAAGAACAGCAATTCTGTTTCCGATTCATTGTAGATGGCATAACCGCAATAAATCATCATGTCCTTTTGAGAGGTGTAGACGAAATGCGGAAGGTCACTCATATAAGGGAAAAGCAACTTCTTGCCAGAGTCGGCAATTGCCTGGGTACGTCCAAAAGCATACCATGCTTCATATTCACCCTCACCCTTATCTCGCTTATCAAGAACATAACGGCAATCTAGAAGATACTTATACGCATTAGGATAATATGCCAAAAAGAAATCCTCTGCTATCACGTTGCATTCTGCATCGTAAGGAGAAATGATCTTTTCCTCCTTCTCGCTTATTTCTGCCTCACTCTTCAAAATGTTCGGCTTTATGATGTCTCGGCAAATACCTTTCTCAATAGCATATTCCTTTCCCTCGCGAACAAGGTAATGATAGTTATCATCTGTACGCACAGGACGGAAGATAAACACGTCATTAGCGAGCGTAGCAATACCGTTCTTGATAACGTATTTATCGCCAAGTGCCTCTCCTGCATTCTCAATGAGACGGATGTTTTCAAGTACCTCGTTTCTATTTAAATGCCATCCACGATGATTGTCTAATGAAGAGTAATTGATTCTACTGTAAACAAAGTTCTTCTGTGCTTCAACGTCAGCTACATCAGCCTTAACGTAAAGCAATGATTCGCTTTGCTTTTTTGACATGAAAGTCAAACAAGTGTATGCCAGTTTCTTTTTGAAGACAAGTTGCTGCCCGAAATCAACTATACTCAATGATAGGTGATTATCTGCAAAATAGTTTCGTAAAGTACGTGCGTTTACACTTTTGAAGAATGTATTTACAGTAATGTAGCCAAGTAATCCATTCTCGTTCAATGCTGTCAAACCTATCTCAAAGAAAGGAATGTAGAGATCTGCATTTCCAACTTTTGAGGTACTCCAGAGAGGAAGGTTCTTCTTCGTTTCTTTGTCAATGTGCTTTGAACGGACGTATGGAGGATTGCCGACAATAATGTCTAAACCATTGTTGTTCGCAACATTCGGCATTGTTCGGAAGTCGAAAGTAAGCGAATCTCCAGTAAACAGGTTGAACACATCCTCCTGAATGATTTCACCATTCTGTAAAGCAACAAGAGCAAGCATTATCTTTGCACGATTTACGTTAGTTGCGCTAATGTCAACTCCATAAAGGTGGGCAAAAATGTTACTATACTGTTCTCCGGTATGCTCATGAATGTACTCTGCTAACGTATATAGGAATGCGCCACATCCACAAGAGATGTCGGCACAAAGGCATTCTGCCAAAGGCTTTTCGACAGAATGCATAACCTGACGAACAATGTAATCACGAATGTACTTAGGTGTATAAACAGCTCCGTTGGCAGTCTTTTCTGCATCAGGAATGGCTAACTCAAATAAACTGATAACATTTTCTATCGTACATTGAGCTGCAAGGAGTTCAATGTCTGCTTCGAGTTCATCATTTTCAGCATCAACAAATGCAGAAAGATAACCATTGCCAAGTTCTAGGTGATTGAATCTAGCAAATGCAGTTACAACGAGTTGGATCAGTAATGCTTCGTTGTCCGAGTATTTCTCTATGAGTGCTTTAATCTTCTTGTCCATAAGGATTTCTGTCAAACCTGTGAGTTGAATAAATGATGCCTTTGTCTTCTATGTTCAAACCATAGAGCTTATCGCAAATCTGATCAAGTTCTGCCCAAAGCGACTTCAACGAATTTTCAAGGCCAGTTGTCTGTCCACCGATGCTTGTGCGGATTTGTTCGTTGGTTTCTTCGATTCTCTTAGCCACCTTTGCAAGTTTCTTTATCTGAGGTTTACATTCTACGAATGCATCTTTAGGAACTGGCACTGGATTAAGAAACTGCTTGTTAAACTTGTAATATCCACCTTGCTGTGGATTCGCAATCGAACGAGCAAAGGCACAGAAGATAGTAGAATTGACAATAGCGGACAATGCGTAAAGTTTCTCTTCTGTCATGTCAGAAACCTGAACGAAAAACATATTAGCATTGTCACAATACACATGTGTATCTGTGATTACGGCTGCCTGTGGGTACTGAGCCGTCATTGGTACTGCAAGTTTCTTGTAAACTGCACCATGATTGTTGGCACGAGTGAATAAATGCCAATGTTCAGCCGCAGTATAAGATTTGTTCTTTTCTGGCAATGTCTGGACACTTGACGTAATAAGTGCCTTATGCTTTGTTAGGTAATTGTAAGCACGAGGGTATCTATCTTCAATATCATTGATACTCAGTTCGGTTACTTCTCCATCGTCTGTGACATCGTATGGGAATAATGCGTATGTCGTATAGTCTCGCTTTGTCAGTGGTGCAAAATGCTCATTACACAAAAGTGGTTTACAAGCATCTTTTTCAATAACAATATGCTCGTCTATGACGCTGTGGCCATAGATAAGGTCATTCTCTATCTTATCAACATGAATTTGGAAGGCATCATTCCATAGAACTTGCACGCCAACTTTTACGTTGCACACGTCCTCTAATGTGCCTAAGCTCTTCGTCAAACGTATACGTAAGGCATTCATCTGAGCGTTTTCAAAATTCCAAGGAGTGTCAGACAAAGTATCTGCACTTAACAACATGTTTTTATTCGAGCAAGAATTGTAATACCATACATGGTTGTTGTTTTCACGATTATTATCACACACAACAATTGCTACGTAGGTAAGTCTGCCAGCGAAGAGATCTGTTTCTTCGTAGTCATGCACACCGTTCAGCAGCCTACGAGTTGTAAGAAGCTCACGAATGCCTTTGCCGTACTCTGTCTTGAAGAATCGTTTCTGTACGATAAAGCCTAAACGACCATTAGCATTAAGTAGGTTGATACCTTTTTCAATAAAAGGAATTGCAAGGTCAATCTTTCCATTCTTGCTTGAAGAATAGAATCTCTTTATGTAAGCAGCCATGTGAGGTAAGCCAACATTATAGTTCTTTACTTCCACATATGGAGGGTTACCTACTACAAAGTCAAAGCCACCATTCTCAAACACAGTGGGGAATGACGATTCCCAATCGAAAGCGTTTGTTTCCTGGAGTTCCCTCATGTTGTCTGCAATCGCAGGAAAATGCTGCTCAATGTCTGTACCAACCAAGGTGTTACCGCAACGGATATTTGCACCAATACCTTTGAGTATCTGGGAACCGAGCAAACCGACAGCATCAAAATCCTCTGGAGAATAGTTATCAATAAGACGTAAGCAAAGTGACATCTTAGACACTTCCACTGCTTCAGGATTTATATCAACACCATAGATGCAATTGTTAATGAGTTTACGTCTGCCGTTGATATTTAACACGGGATATTCCAAATCTGCATAGAGTTCTGCATCACAGTCCTGATTACGCTCAAGTTTCTTTTCTATCTGTTTAATCAGATAGTCGTATGCGCCAACAAGGAACACACCACTACCACAAGCTATATCTATGATTTTGAGATTAAAAATCTGCTCAATAGTAAGGTTGGCTATAGTGTTGAAAGGTATAGTACATTCAATGACCTGATTGACAAGAGCCTCTGGTGTTGTTACGGCTCCGTTGCTTTTCTTAAACTCTGCCTTGAGTTCATCCGTTACAGACGAGCCATCAACCACAAGTTGGTAGCCAAGGAAAAGATCATATATATCGCTTAGCGTTTTCAATGGGATAACATCAAAACGGTAAGGAGATGGGTAGTAGAGATTTGCAAGGAAAGATTCAAATACACCATTATCTATCTGCAAAGATTGCAATGAAGGAATCTTCTTGAACATAGGTCCATCATAATGGTCATAGAAATCACCATACGAGCTATTCTTAAATTCTTCCCAGAAATTACCCTGAGCAAACTTGTTCAATAACCCATCAACTTCCAATCCTCGTGACTCGCATACTCGTATAAACAGAATTCGGTTTATGATTGTTTGTACATAATAACTGAGTACATTAACACTCTCAATTTCGTTCTGGTCTATAATGGCTTTGGCAAATGCTATACGAGCCTCACCAAGCATCTTTGAGAAGTTTTCGTCAAGAGCGTTTCCTTTCTGCTGGATAAATTTTACATTACCAGCCAGAACATTGGTACGAGAGAGGAATGTGTCTAAAGTATCAAACTTTTCAACATATTCATCTGCTGTCGCATAAAAATGTCTTGCATAATTTGCTTCATCGTTAATACGCGGCATATAAGAGCAGTCATAAATAGCTAACTGTTCAAAGTTGGTAACGATTGAAAAAGGAGCTCCTATAGACCAACCATAGGAACGAATCTGAAAAGCAACATCCTTGCCTGTTTCAATGTTCACATCAAGATTTTTTGCATCTACGAATACCAAAGGTACTTTGCCATTTACAAGAGTGTAGTCTGGACGTACATTTGTAGAACCAATTGCTTTTAGTTTCTGACGCTCCTCTTTGTCTAATGTACGCTCTGTAAGAACCTGATGAGTATCTTGCACATTCCACCCGAACACAGATAGAAGTTCGTCAATCCATGTTCGCATGGTTGCTTCCGACGCACCTTCGAGGCTACCGTCTGTTTTTGCTTCCAAGAAGCGATTAACCAAATTCTGAAGATTATTTATGGTGCTCATAATTGAAATTCTGTAACGATTATGTGAAGACACATCAAAAACGCTTACTCGTCAAACTTGGGAATTATTACCCTTCGTTGCCAACAAGCAAGTCTCTTATGTCAACTTCCAAAACCTCGGCAATCTTTGATAAAGTAGGGATATCTGGCTGTGCTGCATTTGAACACCACTTGCTCACAGTACAGTTGCTTTTACCAATCTGCTCTGCAAGCCATTTTCCAGTTCTCTTCTTCTTAACCAATACTACCTTAATCTGATTAAACTCAGCCATCGTGTAAAATGTTTTAATTTTGGCGCAAATATAATAAAACAAATTGAGAAAACATCAAAACATTCTAACAAAGCTTCATTTTAATCACGGCTCTTTCATTTAAAACAACCTCTATAATCCTTGTTATTCTCCGAAAAACC
>OGJD01000301.1_pt1 | contig 46264 bp, 59 predicted proteins | sample 1571971 | NCBI WGS metagenome assembly OGJD01 (sample SAMEA2582117, study PRJEB24529) | metagenome | biome: Human gut stool | place: China | collected 2011
CCGTTGACTTTGTATTAGACTTGCAGAGTATTTTGAATATTTTGCATTACTATTTAATTGGTTAATCGCCTGCAAAAGTGTCAGATTTCCCTGGTCCAGGCCGAAGGTTTGGGTGGTCAGATTTTGTAATATCTGTTTTGTGAGGTTTTCCAGGGTGATGATCCCGCCTTCGTTGGTGTCAGGATCGGTGAATATGAGTTTTTTCCCAGTTGGAATGGTGGTTACTTCCGGGAGGGTGTTTACTGCTACGCTTTCTTCTGGTAATGACATAGTGTTTCCTTTCTGGCATGTGCCTTATGCATCTGTGCTGAAGCAGAGAGCTTTTCCACTCAGGGTGAGAGCTCCGATGCTTACTGTTAATAGTTGCTGTTTATAGGTTTCGAATCGTCCGACTACAACACCGCCAAATATGTAATTTTCATTATTTACGGTGATCGTATAGCCATATCCCAGGAAGGTTTCGCCGCTTTCTGTCTTTCTGGTCCAGCTATACCAGGTGGAAGGGTATTCTTTTGTTACTTCTCTGCCGTCTTTGTATACCACTGCTGTTAATGTTGTGGTCCCATCTCCGTTATCATGGTATCTGGCATTATAGATCAGGGAATTGTTTGTCAGGCCATGAAGGTCTGTCGTTACTTCTGACAGGTTTGCTTTGATGCCATCTATTCCTGTTTGGATATCTGCCACCTTATTATTGGTGGTTGTTATTGCCTCTTTTGCTTCATCTGCAGTATCCTGGGCTTTTTTGATATCTTTTGCCAATCCCGCTGCATCTGCAATGATTGCTACTGTCTGGGTGTCAAGCATCTGCACTCCTGTCGTATCATAAAGAGTACAGCGAATCAGATTTACATCAGGTCCTGTCGGTGTGTATATTTTCAATGTTTCTGTTCCAGAAGAACCATAGGTAATGTTATAGGTTTTTCCGGAATCTTTGGATTCTTCTATCTGGAAAATCCCTGCATAGCTGCTTATCAGACCATTGTCATTTTTATATGCCGAGAAAGTCACACTGGATGGCAAAAGTGTTTTTCCATCCTTTTGTTTTCTCAGAACCAATGTGCTGGTCTGAATATTATAAGAAATACCGATCTTTCCATCTTTTGACTTGCTGATAGAAAAACGTTTTTTGATCCAGACACCATTATTTTTTATCGTCAGGATCTTTTCGCCAATCACTAATATTTCATCACCGAGCTGCAGGGCTTTTGATTCCAGGCCGTATTGTGCTTCGATATCTACATAACCGCTGTCAGTGGTCATGTCTGTTACCTGATAGGTCCGGGTTCTGGCATTCCAGGTACCAGTGATTCCTTCTGAAACTGTTACCCTCATTGCGTCAATGTGGTCTGAAACGTCTGTATCTCCCAGATATACTTTCATGGTTGTATGGCAGGTGCTATAATCCCCGCCGGTTCCATCCGGATTCGTATGAACTACATGCGCATCATTATCAAGTAATGCTCCGATCGCATCCAGTGTACTGATCCCGGATAATGTATCCAGTGCTTTTCTGGCTGTATCTGCCGCAGAGTCTGCAGTATCGCTGGCAGCCTTTGCAGTGCCGGTGGCACTATTGGCAGTTTCCTGCACGGTAGTAATATTTTTGCTGATCTGAGAGTATGCCTGGTTCAGATTCTGTCCGGAATCATCAAACCAGATCCGGCTGCTCTTGATCACCTGGGCACTGTTATTGATCTCCTTAAACAAGCTGTCAATGTCCAGCTTGGAAGCTGCGATATTCGCATTGTCTGAAACCATGCTGTCTACTACAACGCCATCTGCGATTGCGCCTTTTTGAACGCCGGCTGCATCAATCAAAATCCCTTTTCCAGTCTCATCGAACAGTGCAAAAGTAAAGTTCCCGGATGCATCTTTTCCTGCCTGCAGTCTCACCACGCCGTTGGCATCCTTCCACTGCTGGGTGGCTCCCTGTATCTGGATCCCGCCATCATCTGAGACGATCATAAATTTATCCGTAGAAATAGTTCCCGCCAAAAGATCGGATATCGTGACCGTCTGCATTACTGCATTCCGGATCAGTGCCGAATCGATCACCGCATTCTGAGAAGTCAGGTGAATATTCTGTAGATCCCCCACTCCAGCATTTCCGGAAAGAAGTGTCTTGATATTGGCATAGTTGCCATCCAGGATATCAATCTTTGCATTGGCAGCTTTGAACTGGGTCGCGGTCAGATCCCGGAAATTTCCTACGTCTGCATTCAGCTTTTCAATATTGGCATTCGTAGCATTCAGGTTTGTAATCGTCGCATAGGTGATTTTAGCCGTGTCTACATCCAGCTTGTTGATCATCGCATGATCGATCATGACCAGCTGGGCGTAATAACGGTCCATTTCTTTTGTCTGGGGACCTTTATAGTCTGCATTTGTTTCTTCTTCAGACAAGCCAACCGCTTCGATCGTATGCGTCAGACCGCCGTCATACTCCCATTCCAGCTTCATAGCAGGAACCTTGTAAGAATCTCCATTCAGGTCCTCTACTGTTAAAATATCCCAGGGATCCAGGCGGGGATCTCCTAAGAGTTTCAGATTTCCAGGCATATAAGAAAACTGGCCGATTGCTGAAAGGATATTGTTCAGCACCTCTTCTGTCATAAATGGATTAGAAAAAGTAACTGCTCTTGCTCCGGTGCCTGCAGATATGGAGCTACTGTTCCCTTCTTCGTCTTTTCCTGTATAACAGGTTAGTTTTTCCACGTTAAACGAATACTCATTATGCTCAAAGTTATCCCAGTACCGTCCAGTCCCTACCGTATAGCCGCTGTCTGTATATGTGTGGATCTCTATCTGCCCCTGACGATTACAGAGAGCAAATCCGCCATACATCTGAGCTACATAGGAAAGGACCTCACGACAGGAATAGCCTTTCGGGTTCGCCATTGCGATTGCATCAATTCCTTCTGTTATCACCGGTACCCGTGTAATCTCTGCAATGCGTTTCAATATTGCAATCGTATCCGTATTATCTGGAAGGCTGGAAGAAAAAGGTGTTTCCAGGTTCATCATACGGTCATATGCCGTAAATTCTATCTGGTTCTCCGTCTTTTTGGGCTTTCCGGCTGTAAAATATCCAATGGGAATGTATTCCGTCAGGCCATCTATGTCCATGCCAATCTGCAGTAAAAATTCATGGTTTTCAATTGCGCCGGCGCAATCCGGGATTGTTGCTTCTACATACTGGGACACTACGGAGCCCAGGGAGAAATCATCCTCTCCTTCAGATCCGCCGGTAAACTTAATGTTTTTGGCATTCGTGATGCTGGTGTCATCATAAGTGATCAGGCTTTTAAACGTTCGGGAATCCTGCTGTATCAGATTTCCGAAGGCTTCCGTTGACTGATACATTCGGGTACCTCCTTTACTCTGTCATAAATTCCAGGGCAGTCAGCTCCTCGATGGTCAACGGATCAAATCTGGGATCATCGCATTTCTCCAGCACATCAAGAGAGACTGTCTGGATCTCTGCTTCGGTTTCTATATTCAGAAGTTCCTCAATATCTTTTGCATATCCTTCCTGATCCGGGATCACATAACAACCGTCGTTTACCAGAAACTGTCCGTTTTCGCCTTTCTGTGCGTAATGCTTTAAAAGCTCATTTCTTTCTGCAGAATAAGCTTCAGAAGCTGCGGTTACTGCTGATACGTTCTTTTTGATTGCATATCCCAATTTTACAGGGAGTTTCTTTGTTTTTATTGCAGCGTATGTGTTCAGAAAAGAAATAATCTGACTATTCCTGAGTTTCATCTGTGGTATCCTCCCCTGTTGTGCTGTCTGCCTCTTCCATGGAATCCTGCATATCCCATACTGCTTCCTGGAAGGCAGCAACCTGGGCACGGATTTCTTTTTTGTTTTTGTTGTATGTTTCTTTGTCCTGGATGGATTGAGTTACTCTGTCAGTGCCATTGGCACTTGTTGAAAGTTCTGTAAAGAGGCTCATTACAATTTTATCATCTACTTTAATGGTTCCGTTTGCTGTTAAGCTCTTATTAATTGTTAATTCTGCTGCCATGCTTCTTTTCCTCCTATTTCTGAATTACGCTTACCGATGCGCTTTTATAATAAAATATCCCATCGCCAAGCCAGCCTAGCTGTTCTTTTGACAAAGTTCCGCGATAGGAACTGATTGTCAGGTCAATACCATCATCGTGGAACGAAAATGGAAAGTACCCTGCGGTCAGGACGTTCTTGATTATTACAAGTTCCGATTCTGTAAGTACTCCCCATTTGATTGATATGTTCTTTTTCTGCGCTATTACATCACCGATCATCTCACCGGAAGCAGACCTTCCGGTGTTTGATGACCATATAATTTCGTCGTTTACTGTTATCTCTGTAGGTGCAGGAAGCGTAGTATTTCCTGACCATAATATTCTCTTAGCCATACACGCCTCCTTAGTAAATCAGTTCTGATTTTCCCTTTGCTTTTGTATTCTGGTTCGTTTTTTCAATGAAATATTTCCGCAGTGTTTCCGGATCCAGACTCACTATTGGGAAATCTTTTGGCATATTTTTGATCAGATCTATCAATTCCCGCAATAATCTTGCGGTATCTCCTCCGGATAATTCAGCTGCTGCCCTTGCCATTTCCAGCATCTTTCCTTCAGGAGCTACAACTTCTCCCTGGTGTTTATTATCTCCGATCATCGCAAGCTGCGGTGTATTTGGTTTTACATAACCGCCATTTGCCAGAAATGGGATTGTTCCTATCTGCGGAATACTGAATCCATTAAATCCCCACCAGTTTCCACCAATTCCAGGAACCCAGCTTGGAACTGTAATGCGGAAACGGATGTTATTAACCCTGGAGATCATTGCATTTACAATTCCCAGTACTCCATTAAATGCACTGATAATGGCATTGATAGGAATTTTTGCAATATCTGCCAGTCCTTCAAATGCGCCCCTGAAAATATCACGTATTCCTTCCCAGGCTTTCTTCCAATTCCCTGAAAAAGTACCATCTATAAATTTGATCACTCCACCAAAGACAGTTTTTATATCTTCCCAGATTTTTTTTATGTTCTCAAAGAAATTATCAAGAGTCTTTTTAAGAGTATTAAATCCTTTGGTCCAGTCTGTTTTGAATGTTCCTTTGAAAAAATCAATAAATGGCTGAAATACATATTTCTTAATATTTTCAAAAATAGCCTTTGCAATCGTGTGGAATCCTTTTAGGATTTCTTCAATACCCTTCCAGCACTTATCAAAGTCTCCGGTAAAGGCACCTGTACAAAAATCAAGAAATCCTCCTAAAATATCAGTTATTCCTTTTATCACGTCTCCTGCAAGAGCCAGGAAATCAAGGAATTGATCTCCAAGGTTCTTTATGATCGGGCCAAGGACAGGCATAATATTTTTGATTATCCATTCAATCAAAGGAACTAATAATGTTTCCCATAATGCCTGTAGATTTTCAAAGACTTTTCCAAGTAGTTCCAGAATTCCATTTATAGCGGGCTGTATATGCTCCTGCCATACTGTACTGAATTTATCTGCCAGATAATCAAGTATTGGTGATATATAGGTGTTATAGGCATCTAAGAAAGTTCCAAGAATATCGGATATTCCCTGCGTGATGGAATCTACGAATGGCTTAAAATATTCATCGTATACCTGATTCAGTTTATCGAAACTATCCGTCACGCTTTGTGCAAGCGTGTCAAATACTATTCTGCATTGTCTTAGCAGATTCTCTAAGGTTTCTTTGATTTTATCTGTATTCTGGACAATAGGCACTGTGCAAAGTTCGTTGAGATCCCGCACAAATTTAACAGCCAGATCAGCTGCCCCAAGAAATCCATCTGCAAATATCTGGATAATATCTCCGGTAATGGCTTTGGCATCATCTCCTGAAAAAACATCAAAGATATCTGCAAGTGCAACTGCATAATCGCCGCAAAGCTTCGCAATCTCTCCAGTTGCATCAAAGATCGAAACAATCCTCTTTTTAATATAATTCTTGCTCTTTGAAAGGTATTTATCGACACCACCAAGCAGGTTGTCTGCCATTGTTAAGCCAATTCTAGTTACTGCACCAGCTGTTTTTCCCAATGCAAGGGCTATGTTATCTGCACAACGATTCGCTGCAGATACAACCTCCGGATCTGTAAATATCTCTTTCAGATTTTTTCCTATGTTTTTCAGGCTTCTGTTGATCGAATCAATCTTTTTGCCTGAATCGCCAAATCCAATCTGGAAACCTTTCTTAAACAGTCCTGCCAATTCCTTGCATCTTTTAAGGAGCGAATCCAGTTTTTTATTGGTTTTGTCAATTACCGTATCGCCTTCTGCAAGTTTTCCAAAATCAGTAGCATCTCCTAAGCTGGCTGTTCCCGTTCCTTTGGGATTTGAAGTTGTTGTACTGTCTTTTTTATCCAGCCTATTGATCTGGTCGAATCCCATCAGGGATCTCAGTTGTTTTGCTGCTTTTTTTGCAGCTGTCCCTACCTTATTTGTCGATTCACTAAGATTATCCGCTGCGCCAGATGCACTCTGCAGGCTGTCTTCTGCGGTACCTGCCTCATCAGATAAATTTGATATCGGAGACTCTACTGTACTCGATCCACTGGATTTCTGCCCGGTTATCAATTCTGTAAAACTTTTAAATGCATTGGCCAAAGTGACAAGTCTGCCAATCAATGTATTGACCGCTTTAATAATCGGTGTGAACAGATTTATCAGGCCCTGTCCGATCGTAGCTTTCAGTGAATCGAACTGTAGCTGTAAAATACGTACCTGGTTCGCCCAGCTCCCGGATGTTCTTGCAAAGTCTCCTTGTGCTGCTGATAATTGATCCTGTACAAATGCATAACGGAGAGCTACTTTCTCAGCTTCTGTCATCTTTGAAGTAGTCTTTCCAAATCCATTTGCTAATGCGTAACTGTCAAGAGCTGTCTGGGTCATTACGACACCCAGGTCCTTTAAGGATTCTGTTTCTCCGGTAAATACAGATTTGATCTTTGTATATGCTTCATCCTGGCTCAGATTATAGAATGATGCTACATCTCCGGCTAAGCCCGTCAGCGTGGAACCCATATCATAAGCCTGTTCTTCAGTAAAACCAAAGGCTTTTGCCATAGCTCCAAAAGTACCTGTGTACTGTTTCGCCATGGTTTCAGACAGACCAAAGCTTTGAGCTGCTGACTTGGCAAATTTGTCAACCTTGGCCGTCATGTTCGGAAATGTAACATCTACGACGTTCTGAACTTCTGCCAAGTCAGATCCAAGTTCCAAGCACTGTTTTCCAAAACTAACCAGCTTTTTTATTCCAAAAGCCGCCGTCAATGCAGCTCCGGCTTTTTTAGCCAGACCTGTAATGCCTTGCATCTGGGATTCGAATTGATTTTTATTCACTACCAGGTCAAGTCCGATCTGACCTATACTTGTTGCCATAATACCACCTGCCTCTGTCATGAGGACATCGGCACAATGGCACTACTTGTCCTGGTTGATTCTTATCTCAAATTCTTTCTTGCAGTGCCTTGCCTGGCACTTAAAAAATACGCCCCGGCATTTTGCATCCGGAGCGTACTGTACTTTCTGTTCGTGTCCACAATAAGGACACTTTACTTTTAACTTTTCAATTTCTAACCACCTCCAAGTCCGGCCATATGCATGAACATATTTTTAAATTCATTCATAGCCGTATTCATTTCACTCTTACTCATCGTTTGAGCTAATCTTCTGGCTCTTTTACTTCGCCAGGCATTTCTGATCTGATGCTGTTCTTTCGTAAAAGTTTTTAGTATTTCTTTATCCTCTTCTGCGCGAATCGCTACAATTCTTCCAAGCGCTGTTTCTGGTCCAAGTCCGATCAAAAAATCCCTGAATTCTTCCCATTTCATTCCCGCTGGAAGTTCCCGGGATAAACGAATCCCGTACTGTGACTGGAAAGAAGATATGATCAAATCAAAGTCTTCTATCAGGTCATAGTACGGGTCACTACTCTCCCTGTTCGTTTTCTCCCATTACCAAAGACATTGCAGACTGCACAATTGTCATCAGGGATTTTGCAGATAATTTCTTTCCGCTTTTCTTAAGGTTACAAATAGCATCTACATCTTCAGGTTTAAAAATAAGGTTTAACGCTTCTCCTACTGCTTCGAGGTCTCCCTTTTCAGTGAATACTCCCATCAGCCGGAGCATGGTTTCTGCATCCGCGTTTACTTCTACTTCAAGTGTTCCGATCTCCATAACTGGATTCTCTTCAAAATCCAATTTATCTGTAATATTGATTCTTTTTGCCATTATTTTCTTCCTTTCCGCTCGAAAACCTGAGGTTATACTGCTGGTGTTACAGTCGGTTTTCCGTTGCTGATAATGTCTACTTCAAGTGCACCTACGTTTGTAGCATCGCCGCCACCGCAGTTTTTCACATCAAATACTGCATTATCCCAGGAAATTGTAGTCCCATCCGGCAATCCCCACTCAAAATATCCTTCTGCATCATGACCGTTTTTAGATAATTTTCCTGCTACATAATCGTTGCCGGTATCTCCAATATTCCTTTTTCCACTGAGTGTGATCGTCATGGCCTTTGCAGTCATTAATGCTCTCTGCCATCCCTCTGCATCCATAGGAGTCCAGGTCTCCACACCATTGGAAGGTGAAGGGGAAAATGTCTCCATATCCGCAATGGTTGTAGCTGTGGATTTGTCTTTTCCAACTTTAAAAGTATTGTCTGATACAGGAAATACATTTGTCTTTCCTGCAAACTTCTGTAAATTCATCTGCAAGGTTTTATTTTTCATCCTGTTTTCCTTTCTTTTCATAAATAACAGCCATCTCAATGATCATTTCATAGATACCGGAATCATCTGTCCCAACATCCTGGATTTCATAGAGTGGCTGAATAAATTTAATGGTTGCATTATTGATCGTTGCATCTCTGACCCGTCTGAGCTTGTCAAACAGCTCTGTAGCTGTCTTTTCGGTATCTCTTGGGGATTTATTCCAATGGATCAGTAAAGTTACGTATTTCTGTCCATACCCTTCCTGATCAGGGCCTCCAAGAGCTGTATGCTGCAGATACTGGTGTTTGCTGTTATATACTCCAATGGATTTCTCTTCTTTATCCGGAAGTTTTCCCATGTATACGTGTTCAGACAGATTAAGAGCAGCAATATAATCTCTCACATCTGCTAATGTCATACTCCTGTCAGCCTCCTGTAGATTCGTTTAAATGCATTCGTACAGTAATCTGCTTCTTTACCTCCTGGAAGCCAGTCCTCATACCATTTGCCTTTGGCATTCGGGTTTTCATCTGTATGGAAATGATATTCCGGATGAAAATACAGTTTTCTGGCGTATGGAGTTGTTGATACCAGAGAAACTTTTCCCTGTTTGCTTTTTGATGTATCTACAAATGTGCTTTCATTCTGCAGGTTTCCTGTATCTCTTGGAAAGACTTGTTCCTGTATAACTTCCGTGTGCAATGCCTCTGCAGTCTGTTCCAGAGCTTTTATCTGCATTTCTGTCAGTTCCCAGATTTTGGGAAGATCCAGATTTACTATTGAATTTACTTTTATCATATCAGCTGGACCTCCGTATAATTTACTGATCCATCCGGGTTCCTGGCTTTTCTTCCCTGCTCAATTCGCCTTTTCACACCGAATATGGCAGCTTCACCGCCGGATATAATGGGAAGTTCTGGGCAGATATCTCCTGGAAGCAATGCAGTTCCTGTAATCTGAACCAGTTTCTTTTCTGCTGTTAATACTGTCCGGGCTTTATCCTGGTAGTTGCATTTTCCTGAATATTTTACAGGTTCTAATGACTCTCCATAATCGTTTAATCCTTCCCGCTCAAATGACAGGCTTATATCTGTCTTGCAAAGTCGTTTAGGCACCAGGCATGGATATCTCATATAATCACCTCGCTAACAGGCAGCATAAACCTGTCTGACTGAGAAATGCATAGTCGTCCCTTTTCATTGCAATTCCTTTGTCTGTAAATACATTCCAGGAACTGCCAAACTGGGCTGATACTCCATTGATACTGTAGGATGACAAAACGCTGCTGATCTCATCTGCATTTTCATATTCAAATTCCGCCTGCCGACATACGGTTTCTCTGATGATTTCCTGTTGAAATTCTGTAAGGGAAGAAATTCCCCGGCCTACAATTCTGTTATAGGTCAGGGAATCAATATGCCTGCTGGCTGTTTTCAGATATTTTTTTAACTCAGTTTCCGGGATGCTCGCTCCGCCATATTCTGACTTATAATAATCTTCTGTTGCATAAGGTTCGTATGCCATCTCTGATCACGCACCAACCTCTGTTGTATCCACATCCACATAGATACTGTCAATCTTTCCGTCTCGTCCATTCGGAAATACGAATACATCAGAAAAAGATCTGTTCTGATACAGATATCCATCACCTTTTGTATGTCCGCCAGGTTCGAAATAATAGATACTGTTAATCTTCGGGACAGTTTTGCATGTCTGGCCACACGCAACAAGAACATTAATCTTGTGTGCACCAGTTACTCCGTCACCTGCTCCTGAATCAGATTCAGCTTTTTTCTTCAAAGGCTCAAAACCGCCCTCTTCTGGTTCCCATTCAAATGCATCATAGAAGCGCTCATCATCAATAACTTCCATGATCGGTACGCCATCAATGTCTGTTACTCTGGTTTCAATACCAAGGCCGCCTTCCGCAATCTGAGTCATTTCAATTTTACGGGTAAATTCTGTAGACTGCTCCAGTGCATCCATAATCTCACTGCGAACATACATGAGCAGAGAACCATTCGCTTTGTATCTTCTGAGTTTTCCTTTTGCAAGGATATCTTTCAGCATACCAAATACTTTTGCTTTTGTGTATGCTGATGTTGCTGTGGATCCATGATAAATATCTGTTTCCTGAGCAGCCTGAGCAACTTTTGAAAAGAACAATGCATCTGTCTCCGGAGCAACCCATGTCTGTTCAAACACGCGGGAAATATTCTGAATTGATGCCGTCGCATTGGTCTCATCAACGTCTGCCTTGTCCACCATGAACTCAATATCACGGTCATGAGTTAATGTATACGGTACATCCTTCTGAGCATATGTGCCTTTATTCCATCCGCCCTCACGGCTATGATTTTTATAGCCAGATGTGCTCATCTGGGTAAAATGGAATGTTTTCGCATCAAGCCATCTTACATTACTAGTTACAAATGGTGATGTCAGTGTTCCCTGCATCAGGATTTCAAGGAGCTCCGAGCTCCACTGTTCTGCATAATTTAATGCCATATCTTATACCTTCTTTCTAATTGTTAAATCTGTTCCATCGTTTTGTTGGAACTGCTGCCGGATTTCCTGTCTGCGGTGAATGTTGTGCCGGATTGCCACCGGTTCCAATCTGAGTAAATCCAGTTTTTCCATCTGCCTGAGGTTTTAATGCAGGGATGTCTTCCAGAACCTTATTCACTGCGTTCTTTAAGGTTTTGTCATTGATCTTTCCATCCTGTCCAATAACCTGTCTAAGATCAGCCATTTTCAGTACATATGGGATTGTCTTTGCATCAATTCCAAGCGTTACAGCCATCATAGTCGCCGCTGATTCTACCTGCGCCTGCTGTACTGCTGCCTGCGCCGCGGTCAGCTGATTCTGAGTCTCTGTAATCTGGTTCTGCAGTCCTGCTACATCGGGGGTATTAGCCGCCTGCTGCTGTTTGAACGCTGCAATCGCCTGGTCCATCTGCTCTTTTGAAAGTCCCTGCTGTTTAAAATAGCCTTTCAGGACAGATTCTTCTGTTACCGTCTGTTTTCCTGCGATCAGACTGGCCAGTTTATCATAATCAAATTGAGGTGTCGGTGATCCTGCTGGTGGTGTTCCACCTTCAGGTCCTGTACCGCCTGCTGCACTACCGTCGCCAGTTCCTCCCTCTGCAAAAGTCTGCAGGTTCATTGGTAATTTACATTTAAATCTCTTAAACATTTTTACATGCTCCTTTACAGTTTTTTATGTGCTGTCTGCACTGATACAGTTTTAAGTGTGTCTCACATGAACAGTTGATAACCCGGTGTCTCCGTGTAGTTTTTAGCCTTCGGGCATAAAAATAAGGCGTTTCACCCTACGTCTCAGCGAGAGATTTCGGATCACCGCCTTTCTGATTTTTGATCTCTTTAGCTACTCTAAAAGATACTAAATATCTGCCTCTTTCTTCTGTTACCTCGTACTCATCTCCGGCTTTTCGGAGTTTCAAATCATTTTCCTTGTCATAGAAGTCATGTGTAACTCTAATCTTCATCCTGCTCACCTCCTCTCCAGTTGCGCCGGCGCAATTACTCATTATGTGTCACTTTCAATCCAAACTCAGGAAGGAAATTAATCTCATAATGGTATTTATCTACATCTGATCCGGAAATGTCCTCGACTACATACATCGTATAATCATTCAAATATACGTAATCTTTCTGATATTTCCCTTCTGCAGTTTCAATGATCACTTCCAGTTCATTATCAGAATTATTCTTCAGGGCAAATGTTCCTGTCAGGTTCAACAGAATAGTATCTGTTCTGGCGTTTAAAACGGTAAGTTTTCTGGTAACATTGAAATTATCCGCTTCCTGTGAAATGTTCTGCGACACCTGATCTGCCTCTGTGCATCCAGAAAAAGCAGCACAAATAAAACATGCCAGCGCTATAACTGCAATAACTTTTTTCATCCCTTATTCCTCCGTATGGCAAGTATTTGTCAGTTTCTTATATACATCTTCGTACAGTTCCTGTTTGTTGCCATTGTACGTGTACTCTGCATAAATACCGTCGCCACTAATCGTAGTGGATACTAAACATTTATAATTCTGCAAGGTCTTGCAAGACCAGACCACAAATACATTGGATAAATTAATTGGTGGGGTCAATGGTGTATCCGAAAGGCCGTTCTTGTTGTACCATTCCACCAGTTTCTTTTTACATACACTTTGAAAATGCGCCATTCCTGTAATAATCATACCTCCACCTCCTATTTCGCCGTGTAATCTTCGATAACCGTAATACCATATTCAATAGCACATGTATTTTCAATTCTACATCCTCTTGAATTCTACATCCTCTTGAATTCTACATCCTCTTGCCTCCTGCCATCCTTTTGCAAAGTAGGCAATATCCGCTCCGGATAACAGTTCCAGTGATTTTCCAAGAAACCATAAAGGCTTTACATCCGCAGGTGCTGACTGGAAGAAAAAATCAATAACCTCTATAGGTTCTCCTAACTGTCTTTCTGCGCTCCTGACCGCTTTCCTGCGTTCTGTCAGAATCTCCTCATCTGTTTTTCCCTTCATCGGCTGACTGATAAATAATTTTTTTCATCTCTTACGTCCTCTCTTTCTTAAAAATGCGTATAAAAATACCACCTGCCATTTCTGACTGGTGGTATTTATAACTTCTTTTCTATTTCATCTGCCAAAATAGTTATCACTTTTTCATCAAAACCTTTTTTATCAACTTCAAATATACAAGCCTTTCCGTCTCCAAGAAGCTCTACGGCCCTTCCGGTTCGTCCATCTTTGAGCTTGTATTTTTCATATAATTCGATCAATATTTTCGCCTCCTAATCGACGTGGATAGTTGTAAGTCTCATTTCTCCGTTGTTTCGGTCATCAATCCATGCAGTTAATACCTTTGCTGTTTTTCCGTTCGGCCCTGTAATATCCATGATTACCTCATAGGTCATTCCATAGCCCCTGTCTCCTTTTTCTACTGCCTTGTATAATGAAAGGTTGCTACGAATCTGTTCAATCAGGTGATCTGCATTTTCAGATGTATATCCTAGCGCCAGCTCAAAAGCTTTTGCCTTATTGGGGTCCTTCGCTGGATTTAAAGCATATTCTGTAAACTTAGCTTTAGGAATTACACTCTCTTCGTATCTCGGTAATTTTATTATATCAGAGTCAAGCGTTTTTACAACAGGTTTTTCCGTTGCTTGTTTCCATTCATCTCTCTTTGTGGCATACCTTTTCTGATTTTCCGGATCCAGTGAATAATCAGCCAGGCGACCATAGCGTTTTGCCTGTCGCTCAGCATACTGCTGCCGTTCCTGCTTGCGATTTTTCTCAGTAAGACCGTTAAGCTCTTCTCTGGTGTATTTTCCATCAGGCGGAGTGCTAATTCCTTCAAAATACGTTGTGTGGCTGTCCCGGCATCGTGGATGGTATAACCCTGCTGCTACCGCCGTGCTCATCAAAGGATATTTAATCCCTGTTACCGGGGATATTCCATTTTTCGGACCTCCGCTCCAGACATCATCAATGAGAATCTTTCCTACGAAAGGAAGACATAAGGGACAGGGATTTCCACGCTTGTTCATGATTACTGTATAGACTTTCCATTCCTTTCGTTTTTCTCCTTCTCCCTGCAGGTAAGCTCTCTTTGTGGCTGTTCGAATCGCCATGTCTGCATAGTCTGCAAGGGTGTGTCTGGCACCATTGGCATATTCCACGCAATTCAAGCCAGCTTTGAGGAAGTCCTTGGTTGCCATATCCACTGCTTTCTCATAGGTTCCTGCACCTGTATTGACATATACCTGGGCATTGTAGATGATCTTCCGGTACTGATCGTTAGCCATGCGGAGAACTGCTGTTTCTGCTTTCTTCATGTCGTCTGTCGTAGCTTTGATCAGAGCTTCCAGTTTCCGGTCATTCAGTTTAAAGAACTCTGCAGTGCCACCTTTCCGTATCCTCTTTGCAGGGAATCCATTCTTTATGGCATTCAGGATCGTGATCTCCTGTTGCATCTTCCCTTCAGATCTTGCAATTCGGATCAGCTCTGCAATCTTAGCGTTGATGTCTTTAAACTGCTTCCCATATTTCTTTTTATTCTCATGCTTATACTTTTCCAGAGAGTTCAGCATTTCCGTCTGCCACATGGACCACTGTTTATCCTCATCAATCTCTTCCTGCTTGTGAGATTCCATATTCCGGATCATAGATGCCATCAGTTCATTTTCTATTGCTTCAAAAGCAGCTCCGATGTCGTATTCATCATTTATCTTTGCCATTGGACAATACCTTAAATCCCTGGGATTTGAACTGTCTGGTTAATTCTTTCAGTTTTGTGATACTGCTGCAGTGATCACATCGAAGTTCTGCATAATCTGCTTTTTCCAAGGCATATACGCCCATGGGAACCTGTTCTTTTGCAATTTTAAGAAGTCCCTGATACTCCCTTCTGTTCATCCGGTATATTCGATTGTTTACCTTCACCTTCATCTGGTCCACCTCCTGTATCTACTTTAAAATCACCAAGTTCCATATTGACTGCCGGCTCTTCCAGATCCTGAATGCCCTGTTCTGCTTTCAGACGGGCTATTTCTTCTTCCTTGCAATGTTCATCCAGACTGTCTCCATAAAGTTCCTCCACGCAGCGCTCAATGCTCATAATTCCGCCCTGTTTTGCTTTGGCTACTGTTTCCACCTGAGATTCAAAAGAAGGGTTGGCGTATTCCCCAAAAGGAATATTTACTTTCACTTCTTCTATAGACTGCTTATGGAGAATATTGTTGGCATTGATACACATTCCCACTACATTTGACAGTGTTTCCTGCATCGCCTCCACAATAGAATTTCTGGTATAGAGAGTAGTTTTTTCTTTTTCTCTCTGTGCTTCCGCATTATCCAGTTTTTTTGTATCAATGCCAAGAGTAGATGGGCTGATCACTCCCTGCAGGCAAAGATCTAAAGCTGTTATGTATGATGCCAGATAGCTTTCATGTGGAATTGCAGGCTGTTCCATCATAATCTGATTTTTCTGTCCTTCTCTCATATCCCCTTCTGCTGCCAGATAGCGGTTATCAAAAGGATTGGGTTTTATAAGCTGTCCTGTTTCGGGATCATGGGGAATCAGACAGTCAGGGACATATGTTTTTGCTCTTCCTGCTCTCAGAGCATCCATCCACTGCGACCATGCCTCATCCAGGGAGTCAAAATTATCCAGCTTTCCATCAAAGATGCTTCCGCCCCGCCCCTCATATTTCGCAGATTCAAAAATCATAAATGGTTCTGCCAGAATCAGTGAATCATCAAATGTAACATCTTTAAGGTTCTCTATTGCCTTGATCGTTTTTATATCTACAAGTTTATTTCCCTGGTACAGTTCGTTTATGATGTATCCATATCCGTATCGTTCATTTAAGACATAAGTCCTGCCCTTCTCATAATATGGAGTTTTAAATACAATCTCGCGGATCCTGTCTCTCTGGTAAACAAATTCCACTCTGTCTCCCGGATACCATTCCAGGATTGGATAATCGCTGATGGAAGTATCAATAACCGCTTTAAAAGCTCCATCGCCAATAAACAAGGCCTCTTTTAATGCACTCTCCATCTTTTTTCGAAACTTGTTCTCTTTTTCCATCTCTTTCCAGAGCAGTTCGTGAGCCGGGGACTCAAACTCGAACTCATCCATATCTGGCAGGACTACAGAAGAAAGTGTCCGGACGATCAATCCCGGCAGTCCTGTATGGATTTTTCTCATATCCATACCCGGCGAGCATTTGCTTGTCCAAAATTTGTATTTATCTGCATATTCACTGTTCTGCTGGTAGAACTGTTCCAGTTCGTTGCTGTCGCCTCTGTACCAGATCCTATTACGGATCGAATGTCCCTCGAAGTCCAGCATTTCATTGATCTGGAAATTATATGGGTTTGCAGGAAGCACGTTTAGCCAGCTTCGGACTGTCTTTTTAATATTCTCATTCAATTTATCCATCCATTTCACCTTTTTGTTTCCTCCGTTTCGAATCCGATCATATTTCGGTATGGGATCCAGCCATACTGCTGGGAGTTGATCGTATGGTCGTTTCGGTCTTCCGGGATATCTTTTTCTTCATCCCAGGAATATTTCTCCAATTCTGCAATATGATTGGCGCATGTATCTACGACCAGATAGCAGTTCTGCTGAATCCAGCCAAGCTGTAGCTTGATTCGATCCAGGATTTCTACTTTTTTGTAGGATTCTATGAAATTATATAAACTACCGTGCAGTCGTTTATATTTTCTTAATTCTGTGATCGTAGCTGCATCTGCGCAGTCAACAAATGTATCTTTTGCAAATCCCCAGTCTTTCCGGCATTTCTCAAGAAATTCTATAAATTTTACTGCTGTATCAGATGGCGCAAGCGGCTGATCCAGTTCTTTATTGCTATACACTTTCTCCGCCAATGTGATCAATTTCCTGTCCTCTGTAATTCCCTGGAACATCATTGCAATTGTATCCGGAGATTTCGAAGAATACGAGGTATCCAGACCGCAGGTAAACTTTTTGAATTTCAGTTTCCCTGCTGCCATTTGTGCCCTTACCCATTTCTCCGAAACCACATGCTGCTTCCTGTTGAAATTAGGGAATACCAGACCGGTTGCCTTTCCTCGCAGGCCTTGAATCTTGTTTTTCCAGATCTTTGTGCCTTTGGGTGTGTTCTGTATGATCTGCTGTTTCTTTTCTTCCGGAAGCCCTGCGTTGTCGTCAAAAGAAAAGAACCAGTGCACCCAGCCGGGTTTTGGTTCTTCTCTTAATTCATTTTTAATCTCCTGGGGAGTATCATTCTCCCATTCAGGCAGTGGTCTGCTACAGTTGATGTATTCTTTATACACATCCAGGCCCGGATCATCCGGATTGAGAGTTGCCATGAGATAATCGCAACGCATCGATGCTTCTCTGACAAAATCAATATCTGCTGTATTAACCTCATCAATATATAAACAACCATACTGACCGCCCAGAGCCTTTTTCCACTTCTTTTTGTTTCCATAGCCAAGGACATATATGGTCTTATCTCCCTGCAGAGTATGAAACAATAAATGCGGAATCTTATCATCTTTGGTTCCGGATCCGTTATATTCTACGAGGATTCCAAAATCATCCAAGATTCCCAAGTCTTTATTGATGATGTTCTTTTCAGCAGTTCCTGTATCATCAGCTGCAAGGATATGTAATTTCTTTGGAGATTCAGCAACCTTGCACATAAACTTAAAAAGTCCAACAGTTGTCTTTCCCGCTGCCGTGGTCAGGTTCCTTCAAGAAATTCTACAGGTGCGTTGCAATGCAGGAACGCTTTGTATTTGTCTGATAATACTAATCTCTGAGAGCTCATGAAGGTTAACCACCTCCCCGGAGCTGTTCCAGGATATCTCCCAGCTTCTTCTTTTCCTCTTCCAAGCCGGAAACTTCCAGCTTATCCTTAAACATTCCCAGATGCCTTCCAAGAAGTTCCAGAGCTTGTTCTTTGTTATTGAGTTTCACTTCAACGCCAAATCTTCCTTCCTTTATTCCGGCAATAGCTCTGATCTGCTGTTCATCCAGATTTGCAGTATCTTTTATGATCACCTGTCCATCTTTGACTTCTGCGTAATCCGTAGCTTTTGCGAAGGCTATGGCTGCTAGTTCCTTTAATACTCTGTCCTGGGTGATCTCTGTCCGCTTCTGGCGTTCCTGCATCCGTTCCTGAATATATTCCGCAACCTTGACATTTCTCAACATCCTGCTGCCGGCCTGGGCTGCTGTTTCATCTCGTTTTACAGACGGATATGCTTTTCGGTAAGCCCTTGTGGCATTCAGATCTATCAGGTATTCATCTGCAAATATCTTCTGTTTTTCTGTCACTCAGGCTCACCTTCTTTCCCTTATAAAAATACAGTCCTGCCGGCGCCATACACGACAACCGATTGATGCCGTGATATGAAAGGAGGTGTTAACGCAAAAGCAGCAATGAGAACTGTTTTGCGCTGGCGCCGTGCACGCTGTACGAAAATTGACAATAGAAAAGCACCCGGAGTGTTCCGAGTGCTCTGATGGATATTCTGGGATTCAAACTCAGGACCGCCCGGTTATGAGCCGGGATCTCTAACCAACTGAGTTAAATATCCTTGTTTTTTACAGTAAAAACCACCCTTGGGCCAGGTGGTTTTTCTAAAAGGAATTTTATAATTTTCTGTTCGAAAATGTTTGGAGTTGAATTGTGTATGATTTTTACTGAGTTCAGTTTACATATTAACATAATCAAAACGAACATGACCGAACATTTTGTTATTTTTCTAAATTATTTTCCAGATATCTGTCATGGCGCATCCTGCAGTTGTCCTCTGTATACTTGATTCTTCGCTTCGGGAAACGGTCATTCATATTCATGGCAACTGCTGCCCAGGTCATGTCATCCAGATACCTGAATCTAAGCATCATCCTCAAATCACTTTTCGGAACTTTTTCAATAAAATCGTCCACCTCATTAATTGCATTCTGAAGTTCATCCTCCAGAATATGTAATTTTGCCACTCTTTTCTTTATCATATTTTTTACCTGGTTATGTTCAGGAATCGGATACCCAGTGATCCGGATCGATCCCAGGGTTCCGTCTGCTCTGGTACCCTTTACAGTGTCGGATACTACGCCCTCATCTTTTATTTTCAGGAGCCTGCGTTCGTCTTTATCTATCCTGTCCTGCAAATCACGGATTTCCTCTTTTAATTCTATGTACTGTTCCAGGATATTCTTGTCCATCGGTATCGCTCCCCTTTCACAAATTCTTCAAATCTGTATCACATATTGCTCACATTTTCTGGATATATTATTACCTGTACAGAGCAAAGAGTAATTGCAAAACTTTTTTCTTTTTCATACTTTTAGCCGGGAGCATAATTGTTCCCGGCCTCCTTCTTTTTATGTATCATTTTGACGTAAGTGCCAGTAATGGCAGAATAAACAGCAGAATCTGCATTTCTTTCCTCTGGCTTCGAATAACCAGTATCTTAAGCGTTTTCTCATTTCCTGTATTCCCTTCCTGTCTTTTGGTCTCTTAATCCGGTTATCTCCAGTCCCATACGGTATGCCATTGCCCGAAGGATACAATAGTCTTTGTATATCTGTTCTGGCATATGTTCTGCTGCCCGGATTGCTTTACTAGCTGTTGGATCCGGATAACCTTCAGCGTTTCTTCCCATCATTTACGCTCCTCCTATTTCCTCCCGTATTTTAAAATTCTGTTTCTACATAAGTCCCAGTCTATCCAGATTGAATCATTCTTTTTTAGTGCCGTATCCACGCAGTCTACCTTATATTTATGATCAATCGCGAAGTTTGAATAATATGCCTGCCTTATCTTGTGTGGAGAGTATTTTAATAATTTTGCAACTTCTCCGGCTGGCGAAGCATGGATAAGAATCCGTCCTGTGGATGCGTCTTTAACTTCGCATAGGTTCATTTCTTTTCCTCGTAAAATCTGCAGTCTTTGCAATTTGTTTTTACTGTAACATATTTTCCTTTGATGATATGCATATAAGGACAGGTTGGAAGCACGTATACTGCTGTGTTTCCAGTCTTTCCTGTGCTGTGTCTGCAGGTCATTGCTCTCTGTTTTGAATTCATTTATTTTTCCTCCAGATAATTTTCTCCAAAGATTTTAAAAAACTGCTCTCTGCTGCCGCATTTAGTTTCAAAAGCTCTCTGGCCGATCTGCTGCAAGGTGTATCGGACCTCTTTGTTTTTATGTGCAGATATGTCGGATTCCCGATGGCATTCCGGGCAAAGGTATACAGTCAAGCCGTATTGTTCAGAGTATTTGCGGTTTGCTCTGCCGTAAATGTGATGGCGTTCTGTATAACCGGTTTTGCCACATATGAAGCACTGTCCTTTTGTGTCTCTGTCTATGATGCTTTTGTGATGTTTTTTTCGTTTCTTTTTGATGATTCCTTTTGGGAACAGTAATCCTTCCTGATTCATCTGTTGTACCTCCGTGATGCTCTGATCTGAATATTTCTATCCTGGATGTTACTGTTAAAGTCTTCTACCGCTCTGATGGTTTCCTGTTTCTTCAGTTCTGCCAGTCCTCCCCAGGGCTTTCCGATGAAATCATGGTAGCGTCTATCACTGTAATGCATCCCTTCCGGTGGATTCCAGCCGACTTTTTTATTGAATAACTTCTTTTTCTGTCTGAGGTTCATGGTTCTCCTTTCTGGTATCATTCTCCTGGTCTTGGTACGGACCATCAGGACATTCAAGACATCTACAAATGTTTTCCCCATTTTCGTCTCTGTAGTAATCACCACCATATTCACTGCATTTATCGCAAGGATCTTCGTCCTCTACGAGGATTTCTCTCTGGTCACAGAATCCGTTATCATTATCGATACAGGTTTTACAGTTTTTCTCCATCTTTGTCTCCTTTCCCTTTCCTGCGATCTGACAGGCTCACGCAGGAAGGAAATGAATCTATGTGAATTTTGAAAGCACCCTTAGTTTTCCCACGGTCTTCCGTTATGGTCTACTTTTTCATTCAGCCATCTTTCCCAAAAAGCAGGAGCCAGAAGCATGTTATAGGTTTTGTTCGCAAATGATCTCATTGCTTTCGCAAGATACTCAGCGGTACCATATGCTGTTAAGGAATCTATGTAAGCTTTTCTGGTTATCAGTCCTTCTTCCTGCGGTTCTGATTGCGCCGGCGCAATTTCTGGTTCCGGGCGAACATCCTGTTCGGTTACTGGTTCTGGCATATATTCCGGATGATTCTGGATGTTGTCCTGTCCGGGAATCTGTGGTTCCGGCTCTGAAAGTGGTGTTTCTTGACTTTTTCCCGTATTTTTCGGCTTAGGTTCTGATGTCTGAAAATCTGGTTTCAGTACTGTACTTTCCGTGCGCGGTTCTTCTTTTTCTTCAACTGCTGTTTTTTGACATTTATCCACAGAGTTATCCACTTTTTCCACTGGTTCTTTGGTCGGTTCTGGTTGCGCCGGCGCAATTTTCGGTTCTGGGCGAATACTCTGTTCGGTTGTTGGAGATATTTCTTCTTTCTCCGGCTCTGCTGACACCTCTTCTGTGATTCCGAAGTAATTTTCGTATGTATGACTTCCTGCTGCCGCTTCTGCGAATATCTCCTGTGTATAAGTAAAAAACTGTTCCCATGTGATATTTTTCATTTCGCCATTGAAGATCTTCACTGTGATGTCTTCCTGGTGGAACATCAGGAACACTGTTCCTTTTCGATAGCTCATGCTGTCACCAGGGTTTATGATCTGGCTCATTTCTTTGATGTTTCCTGTCTGATAAGCTTCGCTGCTATAGAGTGTGTTAAGAACTCCCTGTTTTTCATGGAAGAACTCCTGAATGGTGGCTTTTAGCTTATCTTCCGCACTCTGAGCTGACTTCCAGTCAAGCAGGTTCATTGGATTGTTTTCATTCTCCTTGTTGAAATCCTTCAGCTCTCGAATGTCTTCTCTCTTGTCTTCCGCACGGAAGATCTGTCTGTCTTCTTCCGGAAGCTGGAGCATCTCTGTCAGCTGGGCGAATTTGAAGTCCTTATACTGTTCCTGAAGTTCCGGTGTATCTCCAGGAAGGGAATATCTTTCATAGACATTCATAAAGCGGCTGACTCCTGATGGATTCATGCCATATTCTGCTTTGGCAAATTCCGCTATAGTGCTGTAACCATCATGTTTGTATGCTTCTGACTTATTGATTCTGGTCAGCTGCCAGCCGATCCGCACGAAACTCTTTACGATTCCACCCAATTCCTGTTTGATTTCATTCTTACTCTGGATGTAATCATCCATACTTAACTGCATATATTCCATGGTATCCTCCTTATGCTATGTTGGCTCTTATCCTCTGTTCTTTTTCCAAGAATAAAAACCGGGTGTATTTTTCTAGCCAGCTTTCGATTCTTTTTTTATCAGGTTTTGTGTCCCTGATGCCGTACCATTGCAGGATATTCGTTCCCTGTATCTCAACTGTGATATACGGAGTTTCCGGGTTCTGTTTTGTCCGTAGGAAGAGAATGGTTGTTTTACCTGTGTTATGTTTCTCCAGATAGTTGTTTCCACCCACGCAATGGTGTAGGAACCTTCCTTCTGTTACAATCTCTTCTGCAGATCTGGCAGGACGGATCAGGAATGTTTCATCTTCGTAAAAATACGTATTTCTGAGTTTTCTGTAGTTTTTGCGAATGTCCGGATATCTTTCTGCCACTTCCCTCTCCCTTTTTTTCTGTTCTTCCGTACGTGTTTCCAGTACCATCTGGTCGTGTGCCTGTTGTAGGTTTCTTGGGAACAGGAATATCTGATTGTGCAAATCATATCCCCTCTGTAATCTCATATGTATATAGTCTGCATAGAGCTGCGCCGTGGTTCGGAAGACATCTGCTGCCCTGCCGCATAGTTCACCTTCCAGAGTCTTTGGTATACTTACACCTGAATAGTTTTCTATCTTATGCATTAATTTTGTGACTGTTGTATAATCCAGGATTTCCGTAATGTCTGTTGTAGCGCTCGTGTACTCTCTGATGAATACGCTCTCCTGTTCCGTTAATCTCAGTGAATTTCGCCTTTCAAATTGCCACACTTTTAAATATGCTATATCGCCTTGAACGGTGATTAAATCTTTCAGGCGTTCTTTTCGTATTCCCAGAAAATCTTCAGGTCTGGCCGCTGCTCGGTCCGCTATGATTCCAAGTTCACATTTTGTCATGAATTCCACAATCCTGTATAATCCCATCTTTGAAAGCATCTCCATCTGTGGATATTGCATATATCGTGTGAGGTATTGTTCTAAATTGCAGGATGTTTTATAATTGACATATTCTTTCGCTCCGGAGTACTGAAGGAACGTATCTTTTAGCATCTCGAAGCTTTTTTCATATATTTTCGCTGGTTCGATTCTTATGTTGCGGTAGCCATCCAGATTGCAGTCATCCCAGAACTCACCGCTTATAGCTGAATATTTGTGGTAATCTGTCTGCGGTCTTTTTCCCTTTTCAAAGTACGTTCTTGTAAGTTCCGTAATGGAAATTCTTTCTTTCGCCCCTGTCATGATTTCACAGATTCCTTCCAGTGCTAAATCTAAGGAGTATATCTTGTCCACATTTATATATCTGACTACGACGCCTGTCTCTTTGTAGGGTTGTGCCACAAAGCACTTTGAATTGAGCATATATGGACCTTTTACAGTCCCGCTTGTTTTATATGTTCCTTTTGTATTGCAATACGGGCAGTATCCTGTGGTGTTGGCACGCGGTACCGGTATAATCTTTTCAAATTGGCTTTCAAATCCTTCTGTCGGTTTTGTCGCTGTCGTAGTAACATGTCCGCAGGCAGAGCAAGCAATATCTACATATCTTCTGTGCCGTTTATAATACATAAAGTGTTCTTTCTTAAACAAGGTTCTATCCGCCCATTTTTCCAGATCTTCCGGAAGAGCGGGGGTATTCTGCTGCCGTTCCTGAAGGCGTATGTGTCTGTTATTGTTTCTTTTGTGCCAGCGTTCATTTTTAATGCGCCCGATCAGATTTTCCAGTGCGCCTGTCCAGGCATCGTACTCTCTCGTTTTGAGCCCATATCTTCCCCGGCAAAAATCCCAGATTGTGTCCACATCTCTATTCTGAATAAAATTCTTCGCCTCTATGTCCTTTTTGCAATGTCCCAGCTGTCTGTTTATCTCCTCCAAGCCTGCACTGGACCATGTTCCTTTTTCCGGATAATATAAGCCCCAGTCTGTGGCAGTAAATACCATTCTTATCCACGGAATTTCCCGTTCATTACGCTTATTCTTGTAAATTTCTATAAACAGGTGCGGGGAATTCTCGATTTCCTGGGTAAATACACTAACTATATTTGAGTACCTTTCTTTTTTTCTCCTGCTGCCCTTGAAGGGAATCCTCTCAATCGCTTTCTTTTTCATTTCCTGTTGTCTCCCAGATAATAGTCTCTGATCAGCTTCTTCGCGTTTGCCATGCCAGGAACACCGAAGGTTACTTTACTTGCATTTATCCCTGCTGCCTTTACGATCGAATTGTCTACTTTGATCTGGTTTTTAAAAGAATATGACAGTAGGACTGCTATGCACCCTTTAAGAGTCTTTCCTTTCTTTCGCACCTGATGGGCGATCATTTCATTTTCCATGCAGAGTCCTTTGATATATTCCACCCAGTCCAGCATAAGTTCCTTGGGTTTTAACTCTGCACACTCCATGTCGATCTTGCCAATAGCGGCAGATGTGGCATCACAGAGAGCTGGGATCATTTCTTCCAGATACATTTCTACATAGTCATCTGGAATGCCATTTTCTTTTGCCAGTTCTTTTAAGCTGTCAATGTCTCCTTCCTGCAGGAGGTTGGCTGCCAGTTCATTGATTTCTGTGTATGAACTCATTTCTCCAAATTTCTCAAACATTATGTTCTCCTCTCACGTTTTCATATTTGCATTTTGAATCGCACTGCATGGTTACTTAACAGCTTGTCTGCCTGCTGCCAGAGGTCTGCATTGCGTAATTCCTTCTTGTCTTTTCTGGTCCATCCGTTTCCTTTCCATTCCGGAAGGCTGCGGTATCCGTTCTGAAGGTACCCACTGGTTGTGTGGATTGTGACCATGGATGGTCTATGTATTCTCTGCAAGGCATCCACCAGGCATTGCAGAGCCATTCGGTTTACTGTTGTGTTTTCTACATACGCTGATCCGCTGATAGGATTCCCAGGGCCTTTAGGGAAATCCTTGCTGGCAATTATGTACAGGTATTTACCTTTCTTTACTTTTGCACCTTTTTCTCTGACAAGAATGGAAACATCTACTCTTGCCATCCTGGGTTCTCCCATCTTTAAATCCTCCTGTCTATCTTTACAAGTGTGTAATGACGGTATGCGTAACCGGTAATCGGGTTGATTCCCATCCGTACAGAATCTTTGTCTATGTAATATCCTTTTGGTACTGCAGGATAGATCAGTTGTCCCTGCTTGTCCACCAGGCTCCGGCGTTTGACTTCTTTTCTCTTTGGATCTTTTCTGATCAGGTTTCTGGATGGGTGGTAATCCTTTGCTTTTTCCGGTTCCCACTCCTTTTTAGGTGTTGCTATATAGTTTGCAAGTTTTCCGTCATTGACTTCGTATACGATTTCTGAGTATGCTTTCCCATACTTCCACAATCCTGCAATCATTTTGTCGGTGCGATTATCTTTATCTGAAGATTCTGCATTTACCAGAAAATGTATGTGAACAGCTCCTCTTTCTCCGATCTGGGGACGATAGATGTATTTCAGTTCCCATCCTCTTTTTTTGTATTCCCTCCGGAGTTTCCGTATGAAGTCTGCCATGATCTTCATCATCTCTTCCCATTCCGGTCTTTCATCTTTTCTGAATGTCAGGGTGTACCAGTAATCCCCTGGTGAGAAATTCCATTTGATCAATCGGCGGAGGTCTCTTTCCTTTTTCCACTGGTTTCTTTTCTCTATATCTTCGGGGGTTGCCTTTTTCTTTTCCTGTCTCTTCTGTCCCCTGGCTCCATACCTCCCGGTATGCTTTTCCTCTATCTCCATGGTCTCTCCGCAATCCCATGTATCCCTTATGTATCCACACTTCATGTCTCACCTCAGGTCGTAAGTCTAATACTTCTAATCGAGTTTCTAAGAGGCTTTCCGCCCCCCCCTGAAAAAGAGTTAAAAATATAGCAGGTTTTCTCCTGCTTAAATCTTGACTTTCTGACACCTGGATGTTATATTTTTTATAGGTTTATTATTCAAGTGGCAGAAAGTCACCCTGACTCATGTATTCGCATTACATGAGTCTTTTTTATTTAATCAGTTTCAATAATGCTTCTCTGATCTCGTCCATGCTTTCTTCCATGATTTCATTATCTGAAACAGTAAGTACTTCTTCGTTTATGATAACCATTAAGCTTTCTGGAATATTGCTACGACTGTAATGGTAAGCCAACTCTGCATCTGTTTTATCTGCAGCTTCGAGTACAAGCTCTAAAATCTCTTTTAATTTCTGTTTAAACATTGCTTTTCCTCCGTTCTTCCCTTATAATGAAAGAGTGATAAACTATTATTATCTGGAATCCTTCGGGGCTGTTGCTCTGAGGGATTTCTTTTTTATTCAATGTGTTCGATCGGTCCATACAGGCATTCCATTTCTTTTGCTTTTCTGGTTGCTTCTTCCAGAGTACCTATGTAACTTGCAAGGTTTCCGGCTTTAAATCGAACAATGCGGATGATTCTCTGTTCGTTTGAGGGAGTTTTTACGGACTTCTGAGTTTTTCTGGAAATCCGTTCTACTTCCTTTTTTCTTTCTTCTTCTGTCATTTCTACTCCCATTCTCTATTTATCTGGCTTACCGCCCAGAATGCTGCCATCCCCAAGCAAACGTTTAACCAGATCGGAATATCTACGTACTTCCCTGCAAGGATGCAGAGAGCTATGATTACGTACTGTTTCATTTATTTCTCCTCTCGGATCATCTTCATAAATTCTTCATCGGGTAACTGTGCTTCTTTGTAAAGGATTCTCAGCTCCCGGAGGGTAAAGAACTCCGGGGCTTTGAGTCTGTTACAATCTGTCGCATCACTGTATCCCATTAATTTACAGATCTGGGCTTTGCTCTTCCCGGCTCTGAAAAAGTGATAAAATCTTTTTGTGGCTTCGTTAAGCGGAGCATCGCGGTTTAATTTTACTTTTGGCATTGTTTGTCTCACCTCCTTTTCTGGGGATCCCCATTGACTTTTCTTTGTTGTTCTCCTATTCTTGTAATACAGGTGCTTACATATCACTTATTAAAAGAAAGGAGTCGATTTTATGTTTCAGCCTACATACCCTGATTTCGCATCCTTAAATATTTTGTTCAAAGAAAAATGTATTTTGTTTTCTCTAAGATTCAAGAAATGCCGAAAAGGTGACGTTTTTTCTTCAAAGCTTAATAAATTGAGAGAATATGGTCTTATTTCTGAAAACTATCTTCCCCAACGCGATTCCGAGGGAAATTATCTCTCAGCCGGAACTTACTCTCTCTCCGATAGGGGACGACGCTATTTTGTTTATTTACGAAAGCAACGTTTTTACCGTTACCTAACCCCTATCATCGTTGCATTTCTAACAAGTATAGCAACAAACTTGTTAAAAGAGCTGTGGCTACCGGCATTATTAAATTGGCTACAAGGTCAGCCTTAATGGCTGGCCACACTATGTTTTTTATTGCCCATATAAGGCCAATCCCCATCAACGACAGCATTCCAATTACTATAGTCATTTTCACCTCTCTCACCTCCTATGCTGATTCTTTCTGATCTGATAGGAAATACTCCATTGGAAGATTGAAATAATCAGCAACTGCCTTTAGCTTGTCTGCTGCCGGAACTGCTGTTTTCCATTTCACAATTGAACTGGCAGAAAATCCTAAATCTTTTTCAACTCGGTAGATGGAAATTTTGTTTTGTTCACAAAGAGATTTTATTCTTTCATAAATCACTCTTTTCTTACCTCCTATACATGATTTTTTTCATAATTGTATTGACTTTTACATGAAAATATTCTATTATATAGGCATAGTGATAGCAGAAAATATTCATGTAGCCCGTTAATAAAAATTTTGCAGAATTTTTATTAGTAGATATTTTTCATGTGTTTCTTTGTTACAAGCATATATTACATGATTATTTTCTAGTTGTCAATAGCTTTACATGATTTTTTTCATGTCCAGGAAAGGAGTTTAATCATATTGACGCTAGTAGAAAAAATTAGAGCTTTAGCTCGGCAAAGAGATTTAAGTCTTCCTCAATTAGAGCAGGAACTTGGATTAGGAAACGGTACCATAAGCCGTTGGCGTAGTTCATCGCCCAATACAGAAAAATTGCAAAAAATAGCTGATTACTTTCAGGTTTCAATGGATTATCTTTTAGGAAGAGAACAGTATCTAACTCAAAAAGACGAAAAAGACATTGCAAAAGATTTAGACAACATCATGGAAAAACTTACCTCTGGTGAAGATGGTCCTGCCAGTTATAATGGTGAGGAAATCAGCCCAGAAGCAGCAGAACTTTTTCGAGATGAACTGGAAATCGCTCTAAAAAGATTAAAACTTATCAATAAAGAAAAATACACACCAAAGAAATACAAAAAGTAGGTGAGTCACTTGTATCGTGATATTAAGAAGATTGTTTCTTACTACAAAAGAAAAACAGGAACCGCAGACCCTTTTGATATTGCTGATCAACTTGGTATCTTGTACCAAATCTGTAATCTGCAGTTTGAGGGATGCTATATGTTCCTGAAGAATCACCGCTACATATTCATTAATGAAAATCTTCCAGAGTACGAACAGCGTCTGGTCATGGCTCATGAACTCGGACATGCTATCCTGCACCGGAAGGAAAATTGTTATTTTATCAGAAATAGAACACTCCTATTGAACTCTAAAAAAGAAATTGAAGCTAATAGGTTCGCCATGGAGCTATTATTACCAGATTCACTTTTGGAAGAATATAGAGATTTTACTATTGAACAGATATCTCGAATGACGGGGTATCATCAGAAACTGATTGAATTAAGGTTAAAAAAATAATCCAAGAAAGAAGGAGTTTTATGGAAGCAGTAAAAATTAACCAGACAGACCACACTTTTCAAGTTCACGGAATTATACCTGCAAGTAAAAAGTCCGGAATTATCGGAAAGTCTTTCAAAGGGCTTATGGCACTAAGTACAATGGGAATGTCTCTCGCGGCAGAAAAAATGATTACCAGTGGGAAAAACAAAGCTGATATGAATAAATGGCATCCATTTTCTGATCTTGTAAGCTACGATCTGCTTGAAGATGATGCGATTGTCACAAGTGGTGGTGTTGGTCAGGCATTGGTTGGAGGGGCTGTATTCGGAGGCGTTGGAGCTGTTGCAGGTGCCATTACGGGAAAACGTGTTCAGAAAAAGCGTGTAGATTCGCTCTATATTAAGGTTACTCTGAATAATTTTGATACGCCCTGCATCTTGATTCCGCTGATTACCAAGCCAACAAAGACAAATAGTAAAGAGTATAAAACCGCTTTTGAAGAAGCTCACAGAATACTCTCCATATTAGACGTAATCACACACAATCAGTAATCTATTTCTGATTAAATGTAGATTCGGATGGAAGGAGGACTTTCCTATGGAGTTCAAAGATGAATTAAAAAAATATACAGAACGTCTGGAAACTATCAAAGATACTCTCCAGACAGAAGAAGCGACTAAAATGTCTTTAATTGTTCCGTTTTTTCAGCTTCTTGGATATGATGTATTCAATCCCTTGGAATTTTGCCCAGAATATACTGCTGACATTGGAATCAAAAAGGGTGAAAAGGTCGATTATGCAATTCTAATGGATAATGAACCCGTCATTCTCGTAGAAGCCAAATCTGTGAATAAAAAATTAGACAGTCACAGTTCCCAGTTATTCCGTTATTTTGTTTCAACTTCTGCTAAATTTGCAGTTCTTACAAATGGCGTAGAGTATAAATTCTATACGGACTTAGATGAAACAAACAAGATGGATAAAGATCCTTTTTTGAGTATAAATCTTCTTAATCTCAAAGATAATGAAATTACTCAATTGAGTAAATTTAAAAAGCGAAATCTCAATATATCCGAAATTATGGATTCTGCGTCTTTATTAAAATACAATAGTTTATTCAAGAACTATATTAAAAATCAATTTGAAAGTCCAACTGATGATTTTGTTAAGTTACTTCTTCAGCCAGTTTATAAAGGAGCAAAGACACAGTCTGTAATAGAAAAGTTTCGCCCTATCGTTGAAAAGGCATTAAACGATTATATAAATGAACTTTTGACTGATAAAATTCAGGTAGCTCTTAATACTACTGTCATAAGTCCAACAGCTGTCGTCTCTGATATACAGACAGAGGAACACTGGGATATTTTGTCAGAAATAAAAAATATTTTAAAGAATACAGTTGATGTGAGCAAGATCAGTCTTAAACACACAGGATCTTATACTGCTGTTCTGTATGAACGAAATGTAAGAAAATGGATCTGCCGTCTGTCATTATCCGGTGCACAAAAGGTACTGATTTTGCCAGATAGAAACAAAAATGAAATCCGTATACCGATTTCAGACATAATTGATTTGCGTAACTTCTCAGAGCAAATAGTAGAAGTTGTTCAAAGATATTCTGATCCTGTCTCTCCTAAAGAAGTTTTATATACACTCTGGGGGAATTATGAAATGCCGGAATCGTATGAAATTTTTCTTGAAAAAGGTCCGCGCAAAGATTTGAAAAAAATATAAAAATAAACCGCCCCTGCTGGTAACAGGGACGGTTCGAGAATCTCCGAAGAGATCCAGTACTTTAGCAAAGATATTGTATCATCTTCGGAGCAGTTACACAAGCCGAACGTTTGTGTGGCTGTTATTTTTATACCCATTTTTAAGGAGGAGATACTATGGCAACTGCAAAAAAACTTCCATCTGGGTCATGGAGATGTCAGGTGTTCTCTCATTTTGAGGAACAGATCCAGCCTGACGGAACCGTGAAGAAGAAACGGATCTATAAGTCTTTCACTTGTGATGATCCTTCTGCAAGAGGGAAACGAAAGTGTGAGGCAGAAGCCGCTGCATGGGCGGCGGATAAAGAACAGTTTTCGGGTATACAATCAATAGACTTCGGAGATGCAATGGATAACTATATTAATTCCAGAGAAAATGTATTGTCACCAAGGACCATATCTGAATACAGAAAGATGCGTAAAAGATATTGTAAAGATTTAATGAAGAAGAAAATAGACCTGATCACGCAGGATGATGTGCAGAAGGCAATAAATTATGAATCTCTTACCCATTCACCGAAAACAGTGAGGAATATTCATGGGCTTATATCGGCAACTTTCAAAGCATACCGTCCAGAATTTGCACTAAATACAGCCCTTCCGAAGAAGAAGCGGGTTGATCTATATATTCCTACTGATAATGAAATAAAGCAGCTCCTTGACTTTGTTAAAGGAACTGAGATGGAGCTTCCTATCCTTCTCGCTGCATTCGGTCCCATGCGTCGTGGAGAAATCTGTGCATTGGAATCGGATGATATCTCTGGAAGTATCGTTCATGTAAACAAGAACATGGTTCTAAACCAGGATCTGGAATGGATCATCAAAACTCCCAAGTCCTATGCCGGCGATAGATTTATTGACTTTCCTGATTTCGTTGTTAAAAAATGGAAGGGAATTCATGGCAGAATCGTGGACCTTAATCCAGATGTTATAACCAAACGGTTTGAACATTGCCTGAAAGGTGCAGGTTTGCCGCATTTCCGCTTTCATGATCTGCGGCATTACTCCGCTTCTATCCAACACGCCCTTGGCGTTCCTGACGCTTATATTATGCAACGTGGTGGCTGGAGTAATGATGGGGTTCTAAAGGCTGTATACAGGCATGCCCTTTCAGATAAAGCAAAAGAATATTCAGACATTGCTAACAATCACTTCAATGATTTATGCAACACGAAATGCAACACGAAAAACAAAAAGTCTTGAAAATCAAGACTTTTTAAATCGGGGCAACAGGATTTGAACCTGCGACCTCACGGCCCCCAGCCGTGCGCGCTACCAAGCTACGCCATACCCCGCAACAAATATAAGTATAACAAATTCATCCTCTGATTTCAACTATTTTCTGTAAAATCACCTAAAATTAACCAGAAAGAAATTTTATATATGTTCTCTGTAATATAAGGCTTCTTCCTGGTTTATCATATGTATTCTAAGTTCCTCTACGCTGTCATAACCACTTTTTCAAGATTATCTACGCGCATTTCCAAACTGGCAACTTTCTCCCTGGTTTCTTTATTCTCTTTCCTATAGCGAAGTTCATCAATATGTGCATCAAAGAGGGCAGATATCTTTCTGTCAATTTCATTTTCCAGTTTAAGTTCGATCTTTTTCACACTTCCCTGCAATTCTTTAATATCTGACTTCACATTTATGATATCAGCTTTCATATTCGTGATATCGGTTTTCATATTCGCGATATCGGTTTTCATATTCGTGATATCGGTTTTCATATTCGTGATATCGGTTTTCATACCTGCCATATCATTCTTCATATCAGACATATCATTCTTCATATCAGACATATCACTTTGCAAACCAATAATGCTTCCCTGAATAGAAAAAAGAATACTTCTCAATTCTGTATCTTCCATTTACTCTCCCTCCTTTCATAATTCAGTACATTTCGTTCTCTTTTGTATGAATTCATTGTACCATCGAAAGGAATAAAAGTCCATGTCGAAATTATAAGATTTTTATAAAATATATTTCTACAGTTTATGTATAAACAATCCACTCCGGAGCTTCGGTTCGAACCATGTGGATTTTGGCGGCATTAATTTGCTCTCATCAGCAATCTTCATCAGATCTTCCATGGAAGTCGGATACATAACAAAGGCCACGCCACCGGTTTTGTCTGCCATCCGGGCAAGTTGTGCTGCCTTATGATTTCCCCCTACAAAAGAAATCCTCTGGTCTGTACGTGGGTCTTCGATTCCGAGAATCGGACTGAGAACTTTTTCCTGAAGGATAGATACATCAAGCTGTCCTACCACATCTTTTTTCTCATAAACATCCGGCCATGCCTTCAGATGATACCACTGTCCATCTACATACATTCCCATACAATGCTTTTCTACAGGTTTACATGGAAATCCAGGCATCAGCATCAGTTCAAAATTAAATTTCAGCGCCCCCAGAAACGCTTTTACAGTCAGACCATTCAAGTCTCTGACAACCCTGTTATATGGAAGAATACAAAGCTGATCATACGGAAATACAACGGATAAGAAATAATTGAATTCTTCTTCACCTGTGTAATCTGGATTCTGTTCTCTTCTCTTTAAACCTACTTTTACCGCAGAAGCCGCACGATGATGCCCATCAGCGATATAAAGAGAATCAATTCCTTCAAATTCTTCACGTATTTCACCAATAATCTCCTGATTATCAATCACCCACACTCTATGTGTAATCTGATCATCCTCCGTAAAATCATATGCTGCTTCATGATTTTCTTTCCAGTCATTCATTAGCTTAAGAAGCGATTCCGGATATCTGCATGCAAGAAAAATAGGGCCTGTGTTAGCATTGCAGGAATCCACGTGGTGAATTCTGTCCTGTTCCTTATCTTCCCTGGTCATCTCATGTTTCTTGACTACACCATTCATATAATCATCAATAGAGCTGCATCCTACAATGCCTGTCTGCGTCCTGCCCTTTCTTACAAGTTCATATATGTAGTAGCAAGGCTTTTCATCCTGGAGAAAAATTCCTGCTTTTTCCATGTCAATAAGATTTTCTCTTGCTTTCTCATAAACCCGTTCATCATATAGGTCAATCTCCGGTTTCAGATCCATTTCCGGTCTGTCTACATGAAGAAAAGATAATGGGTTCTTATCTCCGATTGCCTTTGCTTCTTCTCTGTTTACTACATCATACGGAAGCGCAGCTACATCTGCTGCCTTTTCCTGCACAGGGCGTAACGCCCTGAATGACTGAAGTACTGCCATGATATTCTCTCCTCTCTTGTATCCTTGCCTCATTTCTGCTATTTTTATTATTTTCTTTTCCGGCAGAAAAATAATAAAACTTATTTCGTCTTAAAATCAAACAAATCCTTACAATTGAAACAAGGGACTTATTTGATTTGATTACCATTAAATGAGACACAAACTATTTATTATTTTATCACATTTTTCAACTTATATCAATGCGCATATCAAAACACCTAACTTTTTTTTGAAAAACCTAAAAATTTTTGTATTTTCTATTGCAAAATTTTTTTTATATGGTATGATAGAGTCAGAAATTAAGGAAACCAATTGATAATTTTAAGGGAGGTCATTTTATGACAGAAGGATTAAAATGGACTGTAAATGAGGTTCCGAAATCAGATGATAAACATCTGGAACTGATGTCCGAAGAAAACGTAAAGAAAGCAAATGAGTTTCACAAGAGTTTCCCACAGTATAGTGTGACACCTCTTCAGAACCTTTCATCCCTTGCTGAATATTTAGGAGTAAAGAATATTTTCTGTAAGGATGAATCCTACCGCTTTGGCTTAAACGCTTTCAAAGTACTGGGAGGTTCCTATGCAATGGGCCGTTATATCGCAAAAGAAGTTGGCCGCGATATCAGCGAACTGCCATACAATGTTCTCTCTTCTGATAAATTAAGAGAAGAATTTGGACAGGCAACTTTCTTTACTGCCACAGACGGTAACCATGGACGTGGAGTTGCATGGGCTGCGAAACGTCTCGGCCAGAAAGCAGTTATAAGAATGCCAAAAGGCACAACAAAAACACGTTTCGATAATATTGCCAAAGAAGGTGCCACTGTTACAATTGAAGAAGTAAACTATGATGACTGTGTAAGAATGGCTGCTGCAGAAGCTGCCAAGACAGAACATGGTATCATCGTTCAGGATACTGCCTGGGACGGATACGAAGAAATTCCTTCATGGATCATGCAGGGCTATGGCACATTGGTTCTTGAAGCAGACCAGCAGTTAAAAGAAATGGGAATTGACCGTCCGACTCACGTATTTGTTCAGGCCGGTGTTGGTTCTCTGGCTGGTGCTGTAGTTGGTTATTTCGCTCATAAATATAGAGATAACCCGCCGATCATGACTGTCTGTGAGGCAAGTGCCGCTGACTGTCTGTACCGTTCTGCGGTTGCCAAAACAGGTAATCTGGTAAATGTTACCGGAGATCTTCAGACTATCATGGCCGGACTTGCATGCGGTGAGGGAAACACTATTGGATGGGATATTCTCAAGAATCATGTAGATGTATTTGCTTCCTGTCCTGACTGGATGAGCGCAAAAGCAACACGTATCTACGCTAATCCACTTGGAGATGACCCTCACATTGTTTCCGGCGAATCAGGTTCTGTTCCGCTTGGTCTTTGCTATACTGCTCTTCATGACGAAGACGCAAAGGATTTAAGGGAAGCTCTGAAGCTGGATGAAAACTCCGTAATACTGGTTCTTTCCACAGAGGGTGATACCGACCCTGTTCGTTACCGCGAGATCGTATGGGATGGATTATACGGAACAAATGAATCATTAAGTGAATAATCACAGCGATTTCTGGTTTTATAAAAAGTATCGCACACGCGCATTACATACTTTGCAACCAAATAACTTGATCATATAAATATTGGGAGGATACAAAAATGGATTACACAAAAATCAACGAAGCTGCAATGGGTTATAAAGATGATATGACCAGATTCCTTCGCGACCTGGTTCGCATTCCTGGTGAAAGCTGTGGAGAAAAAGGACACATCATGAGAATCAAAGAAGAAATGGAGAAAGTCGGATTTGATAAAGTTCAGATCGACCCTATGGGAAATATCCTCGGATATATGGGAACAGGTAAAACTCTGATCGGCTTTGATGCTCATATTGATACTGTAGGCATCGGTAACATCAAGAACTGGGAATTTGATCCATATGAAGGTTTCGAAACCGATGAGGAGATCGGAGGACGTGGAACATCTGACCAGATGGGCGGTATCGTTTCTGCAGTATATGGCGCAAAAATCATGAAAGACCTTGGTCTTTTAAATGATAAATATCAGGTACTGGTAACAGGTACTGTACAGGAAGAAGACTGTGATGGACTTTGCTGGCAGTATATCATCCATGAAGATGGTGTTCGTCCTGAATTCGTTGTTTCCACAGAGCCGACAGATGGCGGTATCTACAGAGGACAGCGTGGACGTATGGAAATCCGCGTAGATGTAAAGGGTGTTTCCTGTCATGGTTCTGCTCCTGAGCGTGGTGACAATGCTATTTACAAAATGGCTGACATTCTCCAGGATATTCGTGCATTAAATGAAAACGATGCAGCTGATACTACCGAAATCAAAGGTCTTGTTAAAATGCTTGATGAGAAATACAACCCTGAATGGGAAGAAGCTCGTTTCCTTGGACGTGGTACTGTTACAACTTCCGAAATCTTCTTCACATCCCCAAGCCGTTGCGCAGTAGCTGACTCCTGCTCTGTATCTCTTGACCGTCGTATGACAGCCGGAGAAACATGGGAAAGCTGTCTGGATGAGATTCGTGCTCTTCCATCTGTAAAGAAATACGGTGATGACGTAACTGTATCCATGTATGAGTACAATCGTCCATCCTATACAGAACTTGTATACCCGATTGAATGCTACTTCCCGACATGGGTAATTCCGAAAGATCACAAAGTAACACAGGCTCTGGAAGAAGCTTATAAGGGACTGTACGGCGAAGAACGTCTTGGCAATGCTGAAACTGAGGGTATGAGAAAAGCTCGTCCACTCACAGACAAATGGACATTCTCTACTAACGGTGTAACAATTATGGGACGTAACAACATTCCTTGTATTGGATTTGGACCTGGTGCAGAGGCACAGGCACATGCTCCAAATGAAAAAACATGGAAGATCGACCTTGTAAGATGTGCTGCTGTATATGCTGCTCTTCCAACTGCATATTGCAAATAATCGTTCCTATCTCAAAGTTTAGACAACGGATTCTTATAATCCCAGAGGCCCGATTTGTGTTCAGACAAAATCCCTGCTCACTGCTTATTGCTCTCCGCAATTGAAGCAGGGGACTTACTTGATCCGGTTAAATAAAAACAATACATAAAATGTTTTGTTACAATTTCATTTTACAATTCATATTCAGAAAGGATAAGCTATCAAAAGCATAGCAGGTACTAATTTTATGAAAACATTACAGGATTACATTGACAAATTAAACAGCTTAAACTTCAAAGAAATGTACAACAACGATTTCTTCTGGACATGGGATAAAACAGATGATGAACTGGAAGCTGTATTCACAGTTGCTGATGCCCTTCGTTTCATGAGAGAAAATAATATTTCCACAAAAGTATTCGAAAGCGGTCTTGGAATCTCTATCTTCCGTGATAACTCCACACGTACACGTTTCTCTTTTGCATCCGCATGTAACCTTCTTGGTCTGGAAGTGCAGGATCTGGATGAAAAGAAATCTCAGATTGCCCATGGCGAAACAGTTCGTGAAACAGCAAATATGGTTTCTTTCATGGCTGATGTAATCGGTATTCGTGATGATATGTATATCGGTAAAGGACATGCATATCAGAAAGAATTCATGGATGCTGTAACAGAAGGAAATAAAGATGGTATCCTTGAGCAGAGACCTACTCTTGTAAACCTTCAGTGTGATGTTGACCATCCAACACAGTGTATGGCAGATATGCTTCACATCATCCATGAATTTGGTGGTGTTGAAAATCTGAAAGGCAAAAAAATCGCTATGTCCTGGGCTTATTCTCCATCCTATGGCAAACCACTCTCCGTTCCACAGGGTGTGATCGGTCTGATGACACGTTTCGGTATGGATGTTGTACTTGCTCATCCGGAAGGATATGATGTAATGCCTGAAGTAGAAGAAATTGCTAAGAAAAACGCTGAAGCTACAGGCGGTTCCTTCACAAAAACAAACAATATGGCTGAAGCTTTCAAAGATGCTGATATCGTTTATCCTAAGAGCTGGGCTCCATTTGCAGCTATGGAAAAACGTACAAACCTTTATGCAGAAGGTGATTTTGACGGAATTGACAAATTAGAGAAAGAACTTCTTGCTCAGAATGCACAGCACAAAGACTGGGCTTGCACTGAGGAACTCATGAAAACAACGAAAGATGGAAAAGCCCTCTATCTGCACTGCCTGCCAGCTGATATCACAGGCGTAAGCTGTGAAACAGGTGAAGTTGATGCTTCTGTATTCGACCGTTACAGAATCCCGTTATACAAAGAAGCAAGCTTCAAACCATACATCATCGCTGCTATGATCATGCTTTCCAAATTTGAAAATCCACAGGATATCCTCAAAAAACTTGAAGTTAAGGCAGCTCCGAGAATTCTGAAATAAACTGTCTTTCAGAATATTAATCTCGAAATCTTAATTATACACAAACAGAATTTATTGTTCATACAGACAGTAATCAGGCAGTCAGCGTGATTACTCAAACGCATTCATTACTATATTGTATAGCAGGCAGGGCTGTCGCAGAAAGCAGACAATGTTTATTGCGGCGGCCCTCTTTGCCCTTAATCAGGAGGTTTTTACAAATGTTTACACGAAAAAGAATTGTTATCGCTCTTGGCGGAAACGCTCTGGGAAATACTCTCCCGGAACAGATGGTAGCTGTAAAAACTACTGCAAAAGCATTATGTGATCTGATTGAAGAAGGTCATCAGGTTGTTGTTGTCCATGGAAACGGACCTCAGGTTGGTATGATTAACAACGCAATGTCAGCTCTTTCCAGAGAAGACGAAAATCAGCCAAATACTCCTCTCTCCGTCTGTGTTGCCATGAGCCAGGCTTATATCGGCTATGATTTACAGAATGCATTAAGAGAGGAGCTTCGTATCCGCGGCTTTGTCCGCACACCTGTTGTAACAGTTGTCACTCAGGTTCGCGTTGATCCAAATGATCCTGCATTCGAAAATCCGTCCAAGCCGATCGGCAAATTCCTTACTAAAGAAGAAGCTGAGTATCAGACTAAAGCTTATGGGCATATCATGAAAGAAGATGCCGGACGTGGTTACCGTCGTGTTGTTGCCTCTCCGAAGCCTGTTGAAATTGTTGAACAGGATGCAATCAATAGTCTTGTCGACGCAAATAAAATCGTTATCTGCTGCGGAGGCGGCGGAATTCCTGTTGTTCTTAACGGACATCATCTCAAAGGTGCATCTGCTGTTATTGATAAGGATTTTGCAAGCTGTCTTCTGGCCAAAGAACTGGATGCAGATATGCTTATCATTCTTACAGCAGTAGAAAAAGTTGCTGTAAACTTTGGCAAAGAAAACGAAAAATGGCTAGATGACCTGACGGTAGAAGATGCTAAGAAATACATTAACGAAGGTCAGTTTGCCCCAGGTTCCATGCTTCCTAAAGTTCAGGCTGCTGTTGATTTTGCAAGTTCCAAGGAAGGAAGAACTGCCATGATTACCTTACTGGAAAAAGCAAAAGACGGCATTCAGGAAAAGACCGGAACCAAAATCCATCTTTAATTCATTTTACAGATACTACGGTATCTGTTATACAAGCGAATACTCTCACAAAAAAGTTCTGACGCTCAAAAGCACCAGAACTTTTTTATTACATTAGTCAATCGGATAAAATCATCCGCTTTCGCTACACGGCTCTACACCAAATAACTGCTTCGCAGTTTGATTCGGTTAAAATAAAGAATGAAATGTAATCTTTATTTTATTTTCGGTGTTATATCACGATAGTCTATATCTTCTAACTCTCTGACATCTTCTATTTCACAAATCTGCGTATCTTCGAGATGTTTCATGATTATTTTCTTCCCACCCTTATCCCCCTCCAGCGCAAGTAATTCATTAAAGTATTTTTTTCTGAAAATACATGGATTCCCTAACTTCCCCTGACAGGAAACGGAGGCAATTCCCCTCTCGCTGTTTAAAAATACTTCTATCAATCTGCAGATTGTCTCTTTACTAAGCCATGGCTGGTCAGAGACTGTAAATAGTACTGCATCTGCATCCAGATTGGCATTCAGCCCAATTTGAATAGTTGAAGAAATTCCCTTCTCCGGATGATGGTTATAGAGAACCTGGATTTGATTTTCTATGGCCATCTCTGCGATCGTTTCATATTGTGTGACTACAGTAATATTACACGTAATATTTTTTAAGCACCCTCTATTTAGCTCAATGACAGTTTCATCCTCAACAGGATTGCCTTCTTTATTTTGTTTCAAAATGTTTTTCACTTCATTTTCCACTTCCATAAGCAAATCCAGAATATGCCTGTACATAGGCATTCCGTCTACTTCATACAGAAGCTTATTTCCACCAAAACGGCGGCTGTTTCCAGCCGCCAGCATAATCATTGCAATTTTCAAAGTTATTTTATTCCTCCCATAGGCTTCCATATGCTGCTATGGTATGTTTTTTTCCCAGTTCCTTTACGATATGCTCCGCAGATGTTTCCTCTGTAAGAACATCTGATTTATTCAGATAAACTCTGTAAATCCGCTCTTCCACGTCTTTAAACAATCCACAGATAGAAGTTGCTATCTTTATAAGATCATCCTCTGTGATCGGAGCTTCCAGACCTTTTTTGAGAAATTCTGATGTTCGTTCCATTCGATATGCGCTCTGACTGATGGGCTGTCCCAAACAATCCAGTCCGATCACACTGATCACAATATCCGCGCAGGCAGGTATTACAGGCTCCCATGCCTCAGGAACCTTTACCGGATGATGTTTCGCACCATCAGCTTCCACAAGCATCACATCACATAAACCTTTCAGTTCCTCCATCTTTTTCTCTGAAAGCGCTGCATATTTACCTGTTTCTTCCTCATATTCAGCTGCAATAACATATCCTTCTCTATCCAACATTTCTTTTACTCTGGCAGCGTCTCCTCCCCTCACAAAGGGAAGTTCTGATTCCCCTGTCATATGTGTGGTTGTCGTAATGATTACTCGTTTGTCTCTGTCAAGCAATTCATCAGTAAGGCGATAGATCAGGCTCGTCTTGCCTCCACCGCCTACGACAGCAATTACAGGGTATCTCTCATAATCAATCTGCAGTAATTCCAGAAAATCGACCTGGTGCTTCATATGGCATCACTCCTTCTGAAAGCAGAATTTCCAGCACGCTGCCTGCAATACAGCGAGCCTTATCGGAAATCGTAAAACAATTTTTCTTTTGCTCCTTACGCGGATCAATATCTGCAATCTTCATTCCTTTCGGCACTGTAAATCCATCACGTATAATACCACGCAACACACCTGTAAGAGAAGCTCTGACAGGCACGTCCCCGATCCACGCAAGTATCTGGTCTTTTTCTACGATATCTGAAATTTTTGAGATACAGTGAATCTCACCAGCTGCCGGTGCATGAATCACTCGCTCTTTGCCAAAGCCAGCGATCACACCCGGGACTCCTGTGTTCGGAAGTGCTGCTCCCCTGGAAATAACTCTGGCAAGATTATGTCCACGCATAGTCTCAATCACGTAGTCTACATCTTCTCCCGCCATAAATCCCGGTCCAAGAGCAATCGTCAGATCTGCCATATTTTTGGTTGTTCCAAGATTTCTTTTGGCAAGAATCGCATCTACTAATGCAGCCGGTCTGTATTTCTGAAGAATTTCTCCCTCTGTATCAACCATAAGAGGTATCTCTCCCGCATTCCAGACAGCATCACATTCCTGAATACTGTTTATCTTCCTGCAAAGAACCCCTTCCACTGAAGACTGTCCATCATAAACTGCCTCACAAAACGAAACCATTCGTCTGATTGCGGTCGGTTTCTCGCATTCCAGCACGAGCAGACGGTATCCGCTACGATACAATCTGTGAATTGTACCACTGGCAAGATCGCCTCCTCCTCTTATGATTACAACATTTTCCAATCCATCCCCGGCATTTCTGGCATTAGTATTTATCATCTTACTGTCTTTCCTCTTCTTGTCTCATTTTCATCCATTACTTTTTCTACTGCATTTACTATATTTTCATATCCTGTACAACGGCACAGATTTCCCGCCATATGCTTTCTTATCGCTTCTCTCGACAATTTCTCGCCACGTTCCAGCAAAACAGTCGCAGACATAATAAATCCCGGTGTGCAGAATCCACATTGTACTGCACCCTCTTCGATAAAGGCTTCCTGAATTCTGGTAAGTTCTCCATTCTTCTCCAGACCTTCCAGTGTGCGAATGTTTTTGCCCTCTGCCCATACTGCCAGATAAATGCAGGAATCTATGGTTTCTCCATCTATGATTACTGTACAGGCTCCGCATTCTCCTACCTCACAACCTTTTTTCACAGAGGTAAGTCCAAGACGGTTACGGAGCATATCAAGTAACGACTCCCTTACATCGACATATTCTTCTACTTCTCTTCCGTTTACTATACACCGTACAAGCTGCATCTGCTTTTTCATACGCTGTCACCTCCTGCAAGTTCAATAGTACGTCTCAATGCCCGCGCTGCGATTTCTCCTCCAATCTGCAGGCGAAATGCCTTAGATGCTCTCCAGGAATCTCGTGGATTGATTTCTTCCCGAACCAGCTCAGCTGTTTTCTCATACAGATCTTCTGCAATCTTCATTCCCTTTAATGCTTCTTCTGTCTTTACACAGCGGTATGGAACCGGAGCTGCAACTCCAAAAGTAATACGCACATCTTCAATCATACCATCTGACAGATTCACTTTGCTGACTACACTACAGCTGATAGTTGCGATATCCATGGCATTTCTCATAGAATACTTGATATAGTGCCCACGATAACCCTGATATTCTTTTGCAGGAATGATCACATAAGTCAATACTTCTCCCTGTCTCAGATCTACTTTACCAGGTCCCAGATAAAAGTCTTTCACCGGAACAAGACGACCTCCTTTGCCATCTTCAAGACGCAACAGAGCATTCAGGGAAAATACCGTTGGTGCACTGTCAGCACTTACTGCACCATTACAGATATTTCCACCGATCGTGCCAATATTTCTCACCTGTGGTCCGCCAACCTGATCCACAGCTTCCCCAAGTACCGGAATATATTTCTTTATGATCTCATCGTTCGTAATATGTGAAAACACAGTTCCTGCTCCAATATAAATATCGCCGTTATCTGCCATTTTCACGCCCTTTATCTCTTCAATTCCATGAATACTCACCAGAGAAGTTCCTGCAAATTTTCCTTCTCTGATTTTAATGAGAACATCACTTCCTCCGGATATCACTTTTGCCTCCGGATGCTCATTCAACAGTCTGACTGCCTCTTCTACGCTTTCAGCCTGATAATACTTCTCAATATCGTACATAAAATCCCCTCCCCTCTAAATAAGTCCGGCTTTCATAAAGCCATCGATCAATCTCTGTGGTGTCAGAGGATTTTCGTTAAAGGCAACACCCGTCGCATGAAGAACTGCATTGCGGATTGCAGGTGCCCCCGGGATTGCCGGCGGTTCACCCAGTGCTTTATTTCCAAATGGTCCGATCGGATCATCCAGCTCCACAAAATCGGCTTTGATATCAGGTGTATCCATCATTGTCATCAGCTTATAGTCTAATAATGTTCCATTCAAAGGTCTGCCTGTCTTCTCATCCAGGATCAGCTGTTCAGAAAGACCATATCCCATTCCCATAGACATACCGCCATGAACCTGCATCTCGGCAAGCTTTGGATTAAGCAGCTTCCCACTGTCATGAACATTAATAATATGGAGAATCTTAATTTTGCCAAGTTCAATATCTACTTCCACTTCTGCAAAACAGCAGCCTGTAGCAATCGTATTCTTCTTTACCTGTTCAGATACCTCTGCTGTAAGTACAGATGAATTACTCAGACTATAATAACTCTCAAGTGCAAGATTAGCAAGAGACATTGCATAATCTTCACCAGCCATGATCCAACCATGGTCCAGACTTAATTCTCTTGTCTCTTCCGGCATCAGTTTCTTCGCATAATCAAGAATTTTCTTCTTCATAAGATTTGCACAATCCTTCACCACCGTTCCTGTAACAAACGACTGGCGTGATGCATAAGCACCTGTATCAAATGGTGTCACATCTGTATCCTGTACACTCTGGATATGAATATCACTGATATCCATATTTAAAACTTCCGCTGTCATCTGAGAAAATACAGTGTCTGCACCTTGCCCGATTTCTGTTGCTCCCAACATCAGGCCTACACTTCCGTCCTGATTCAGAGTCATTCTCGCGCCTGCGATTTCCAGAGAGATCGGCCATACACCGGTTTTGTAGGAAAACAGAGACATTCCCACGCCTCTTCGGATCTTTCCTGTCTGATTTGCATATTCTCTTCGTTTTTCATCCCAGTGAATATATTCTGCACCTTTTTTCAGACACTCGAAAATACCATTGGTATTCGCTGCTATCGGCTTCAGATACGCATCTTCATAATAGCCCTTAATCAGGTTCTTCTTTCTGAATTCCAGTGGATCCATTCCGATTTCTTTTGCAATATCATCCATAAAGCACTCAATTGCAAAGCATACCTGCGGAATCCCATATCCTCGCATAGCTCCACCTACCGGTGTGTTGGTATAGACAGTATAGGCCTCTCCTTTAATGTTTTGACATGCATACTGCAGTCTCCATGCAGTCAGGCCATTTGCTGCTATGGCATGTCCATGAGAAGCGTACGCTCCCTGATTTGAGATTGCAAGCATATCCTTTGCAAGAAGATGTCCCTCATTATCTACTCCGGCCGTCAGGTCATATTCTATAGAATGGCGGGTTCTCGTATTACAGAAAGTTTCCTCTCTTGTCACATCAAGCTTGACTGGTCTGCCGCCAACCTGAGTAGTAAGAAATGCATTCAGAGGCTCATAAAGTACATCCTGTTTATTTCCGAATCCACCACCTATGTAAGGCTTGATCACTCTGATTTTTCCCCATGGGATTCCCAATGCCTGGCCAATGACACGACGTACAATATGAGGAATCTGTGTGGAACTTACTACTACGATTCTGCCATTCTCCATATAGGCATAGGAAATCGGATTTTCAATATGACAATGTTGTACGATTGGTGTCTTATAGGTTCGTTTCACTACTGTTGCAGATTCTTTTAATCCTTTTTCTACATCCCCGATAAAATAGTTGGAACGGACAAGTACATTATCCTTCTTGTCCAGATGAATCGGCGGATTACTGCCATACATAGATTTACGCGGATGAATCTCTACCGGATATTCTTCGTACTCTACTTCAATTAATCTCAATGCCCTCTGGGCCGTTATCTCATCTTCAGCTACTACCGCAGCGATATCATCCCCATAATAACGAACTCTTCCGGTAAGGATATTACGATCTGCAATATCCTGATGAGCCAATTCTACCGACCAGGGATGTCCCGGTGTAGGATAACAATGATTCGGTACGTCCTTAAAAGTAACTACTTTTACTACGCCGTCCAGAGCCTCAGCTTTACTTGTATCGATTGATTTCACGATACCATTTCCGATCTTTGCATGATAGACCTTTGCCACCAGACAATTAGCAGGAGCTATATCATCCGTAAATTTCGCACGTCCTGTAACTTTGTCGTAGGCATCTACTCTTGGAACACTCTTTCCAATCATGTTTTCACCTTCTCTATATTTTATTTTTGTTTACTGATACGCAGGAAAGGATTCTGTCTGGATATAGAAAAAGCCGGACTCACCTAAGGTATTCTTTTGTTCCCCTCAGGACTGATGTCCGGCTCCGAACCATGCTACTTTCCTTCCGCCTGTTTTCAGACATCAGGCGAACTTATTTTTTAATTTCCATATTTATTACCTGTTTTATTGTATAAGTATAACACATTTATCTGTTTATTGGCAATCTTTTATTCAATATTTCTTAGTGTATTTTCGTGAACAGGTTACTGTTCACTCCGTTCTCAGTAACACGCTTCGCGATGCACAGAATTTATGC
>OGJD01000307.1_pt1 | contig 45717 bp, 49 predicted proteins | sample 1571971 | NCBI WGS metagenome assembly OGJD01 (sample SAMEA2582117, study PRJEB24529) | metagenome | biome: Human gut stool | place: China | collected 2011
TAGAAGCCCATCATGACCACTGCGGCAAGCACCGCGATGCCCGTAGACACGAGCAGCTTGCCCAGGTAGATACGCCCGCGGGACAGGCCGTAGGACACCTCATTTTTTAATGTATTGTTTTTATATTGCTCGGAGAATACGATATCTCCGGTCACAATTGTGGCGTACAGGCCAATGCCCAGCATGAAAGGCACCATGATGGCCGTGGAATAGAAGTCCACGTTGGAATTGCCCCACTTCCAGGTCGTCCAGTAACCCCACAACAGCACCGCCTCCAGGCCCAGGCAGACGGCCAGGATGATATAGAAATATTTTCTGCGGAAGGTCTTGTAGCACTCGGCGGCCAGATAGTTACGCATGGCGGACACCCCCGATCATGGATAGGAAGTAGTCCTCCAGATTGGCACCCCGGCTCTCGATGCTTTGGAGCGCCACGCCCCCTTCCACCAGGGCCTGGGCGACCCGGTGGGGCGCGTCCAGACTGCTGTAGATACGCAGCAGATGGCCAGGCAGCACCTCGTAGTCGCGGATGCCCAGGCTCTGTTCCAGCACCAGGGCCGCACGGGAGGCGTCGTCCACCCTGGCCTCAATACAGGCGCGGCACTTTTCCTCCAGCGCCCGGGCGGAAATCTGCTCCAGCATCATGCCGTTGTCCAGGAAGCCGTAGCAGGTGGCCAGATTGGCCAGCTCCGACAGGATGTGGCTGGAGATCAGAATGGTGGTCTGCCGCTCCTGGTTGAGCCTGAGCAGCAGGTTTCGGAACTCCACGATGCCCTCCGGGTCCAGTCCGTTGATCGGCTCGTCCAGCAGCAGGAGGTCCGGCCGGTTCATCAGCGCCAGGGCCAGCCCCAGCCGCTGCTTCATGCCCAGGGAGAAGTTCTTGAAGGTCTTCTTCCCCGTGCCCGCCAGATCCACCTCCTCCAGCACCTCGTCCACCACCCGCCGGCCGGGAATGCCCCGCTGGATGCGGTAGTACTCCAGGTTCTGCCGGGCGGTCAGGTAGGGGTAGAAGCTGGGCGTCTCCACCATGGCCCCGGTGCGGGCCCGCATTTTGGACAGCTCCCGTTCCCCGGAGGCGCCAAACAGGGAAACCTCCCCCTCCGTCGGTACCGTCTGGGCCGTCACCATCCGAATGATCGTGGTCTTGCCCGCGCCGTTGCGGCCCACCAGCCCATAAATCTGCCCCTTCTGGATGGACAGCTCCACATGGTCCACCGCCAGATGATTGCCATAGAGCTTGGTCAGCCCGCGGGTCACCAATATCTCATTTGCCATTTGGCATCCGCCTTTCTCATTGATCTTGATGCCAGTATAATGGAAAGGCCATAATCTGCCTTTAAGCAAAGGTGAAGAATTTCTTAACCGGAGCGGCCGTGGGGCCGCATCACAGATCGCTCATTTTAAAGCCGATGCCCCACACCGTCTTGATATACTCGGCGGGGCTGGCCTTGGCCAGCTTGGCGCGCAGGTTGGAGATGTGGACGTTCACCGTATTGTCGTCCCCCATGTACTCCCCGCCCCACACCTGCTCGTAGAGCTGCTCCCGGGTAAACACCTTCTTGGGGTGCTCCATCAGCAGGGTCAGAATATCAAATTCCCGTGCGGTGACGGTGACGAGCTTACCCGCGGCTGTGACGGTGACGCTCTCCCGGTCCAGGGTCAGGTCTCCATGGGTGAGCACGGCGCTCCCGCCCCCGCCGGAGAACTGCTTGTAGCGCCTGAGCTGGGCTTCCACCCGGGCCAGCACCTCCGCGTTGTCGAAGGGCTTGGGGATGAAGTCGTCCGCCCCCAGCCGGAGCACGTTGACCCGGTCCTCCAGGCCCGCCTTGGCGGAGAGGACGATGATGGGCATGGTCTTCTTTTGGCGCATCTGGGCGATGAATTCCTCCCCTGTCAGGCCAGGGAGCATCAGATCCAGCAGCACCAGATCGTACTCGTATTGTCCGGCCCACAGGGCGGCCTCGCTGCCCGAAAAGGCCGGGCGGCAGGCATAGCCCGCCCCCTCCAGGATGCGGCAGAGCAGCTTGTTGATATCGGGGTCATCCTCGACCACCAGAATGTTGCAGATATCCATTCTATTTCACCCTCAGTCGTTTGGCCAGCTCCGGGTCCGGGTCCACTACGGCGGTCTGGCAGGTCGTATAGACCACCATGCCCGGCCGGGCGCCGGCCGGCTTCTTGACGTACTTTACCGGCGTATAGTCCACCGGCACCCGGCTTCCCTCTCCCGCCTGGGAGAAGGTGGCCGCCAGAATGGCCGCCTCGGTGAGGCTTTGGGCGTCGGCCTCGCCCCCCTCCAGCCAGAGGATCACGTGGGAGCCGTGGATCTTCTGAGTGTGGAGCCAGATATCGCTCTTGTAGGCCAGCTTGGTGGTGAGCTGATCGTTCTGGCTGTTGTTTTTGCCCACCGAGATGCGCAGTCCGGCAGAGGAGCGGAACTCCATGGGCTTTCCGCTCACCCTTTTCTGCCGCTTCGCCGCCGTCTTGCCCCGGCGGAGGTAGCCGGTCTCCACCAGCTCCTGGCGGATCTCCTGGAGATCCCGCTCCCCCTCCGCCAGGGAGAGGTTTTCCAGGACGCTGTTCAGATACTCCAGCTCCCGCGCGCCCTTTTCCAGTTGGATGGTGAGCATCTGCTCCGCCGTCTTGGCCTTGTTGTAGTCCTTATAGTACTTCGCCGCGTTCTGCTGGGGCGCCAGAAGGGGGTCCAGCCGGATCTCCACCTCCCGGCCCTCCGGGTCGTAGAAGTCCACCACCCGCAATACTTCCATCCCCCGCTCCATGGCGTGGAGGTTGGAGGTGAGAATGTCCCCCAGCTCCCGCAGGCGCTCCCGATCCCTGGTGGCCTCCAGCTCCCGGGTCTGGTTGGCCAGCTTGCGGGCCGTGCGGTCCCGGGCGCTGGTCACCGCCTTGACCAGATCCTGCCCCCGCTGGCGCACCCGGTCGGCTGCCTCCCGGCGCTCGTAAAACTCGTCCAGCATTTGGGAAAAGCTCTCCTGGGTGCGGCTCTCTGTCTCCGGGCCATACTGGAGGATGGGCAGAACGGTGAAATCCACCGGCTTGCCCTCCCGCACCAGCAGGTAAGGTGTAAGGCCATTTTCGTTTACATTATTTTTGAGTTTCTCCAGCTCCGCCGCCAGCCGCTCCCGGTCGCCGCCGGCGCGGAAGGCCAGCTCCCGCGTCACCAGAGGCGACAGGCCGGTGAAGCTGTCCAGCAACAGCTTGTCCCACTCCTTACCCAGGGGGTTCTCCAGCACCAGGCGCAGCTCCTCCGGCTCTATCGTAAAGGGATTCAACTTGTCAGGTTCCGGCGGTTGGCGGTAAAACAGGCCGGGCAGAAGCTGCCGCTGACCCCGGCCAAGGTCGCCGTCCACCCGGCGGATGCAGTCGATGATACGCCCCTCCCCGTCCAGCAGCAGGAGGTTGGCGCTGCGGCCCATGGCCTCCAGCACCAGGCGGCGCTCCACCCGGTCGCCCAGCTCGTCCAGGGTCTCCAGCCGGAATTCCAGAATCCGCTCCAGTGGCGGCTGGTTCAGCTCCAGAATCCGCGCCCCCTGGAGGTGTTTGCGCAGGAGCATGCAGAACATGGGGGGCTGCTCCGGGTTCTCCCGGTTGAGGGTGGTCAGGTTGGCCCGGGGATGGCCGGGGTTGGCGGAGAGGAGCAGGCGCACGTTCTCCCCCTGCCCCCGTACATAAAGCACCACCTCGTCCCGGGTGGGCTGGTAGAGCTTGTCAATCTTGCCTCCGGCCACGGCGGCACGGAGCTCCGCGGCCACCGCCGTGAGGCACAGTGCGTCTAACGGCATTCCTCTTCCTCCATGATCACAGCAAACAGTTGGTTGAGCCGCTCTGTGCGGCCCTGAAGCCACAGCCAGCCGAACAGGGCCTCCAGCCCGGTGGCGGCCTGGTAATCCGCCCGGCTGGCGTTCTGGGGCACGCTGTGGGGGCTGGTATTGCGGCCCCGGCGGAACACGTCCCCCTCCTCCCCGGTGAGCAGGGGGAGAATCCGCTCCACCGCCCGGGCCTGGGCCGGGGCGGCCACATAGCGGACGGTGGCCCGGTGGAGGCCCTTGGAGGTGGCCTTGCCGTGGAGGCACAGCCAGGAGCGCACCATCAGCTCAAACACGCCGTCCCCCAGGTGGGCCAGCCCCAGGCTGCTGATGGCCCGTACGGTGTCGGGCGCGGCATTCAGATGGAAATAATCGGTCATAGGTATGTTCCTCATTTATCTCTCGAATAATAGGATAGTATAACGCAAATCCCCACAGAAAACAACAAGGAAAGGACGACCAGCCATGGATATGCACTATCCCTACCAACTTCCCCCGCTGCCCTATGCCTACGAGGCTCTCTCTCCCAACATCAGCGGCGACACGCTCCACTTTCACCATGACAAGCACTTTCAGACCTATGTGGACAACCTGAACACCGCCCTGGCCGACTGTCCCGAGTGCCAGTCCAAGCCGCTGGATGAGCTGCTCAAAAATCTGGACCGGCTGCCCGACCCCAAACGCACCGCTATCCGCAACAATGGCGGCGGGGTATACAACCATCTGCTCTACTTCGACGGCATGTGCGCCTGTCACAGCTCCCACCCCTCCGGCGGGCTGGCCATGGCCATGGAGCGGGACTTCGGCTCTTTTGAGGGTTGGAAGGAACAGATGAAGGCCGCCGCTCTGGGCCAGTTCGGCTCCGGCTACGCCTGGCTGGTGAGCGAGACCTCGGGAAAGCTGTCCGTTATGAAGCTGCCCAACCAGGACTGCCCCCTGTCCATGGGACTGTGGCCGGTGCTCTGTCTGGACGTGTGGGAGCATGCCTACTATCTGGACTACCAGAACCGCCGGGCCGAATATGTGGACCGCTGGTTTGAGCGGGTCAACTGGCCCTTCGCCCAAGAGCGGTATGAGGGGTGCAGGCAATAAACAAGGAGCGCCGCCCTATTGGACGGCGCTCCTCGTTTACGTGCGCATCAGACGGGTCAGCACCTGTCTGCAAGGCCGGAACAGCACCAGCGCCATGGCGAAGTTTCCGGCGCAGTGGAGCAGATCGAAGGGGATGCCGCTTACCCACCAGGACAGGGCGAAGGCCCATCCTCCGGTGACCCAGTACACTAGGGCGCACAGCGCCCCGAAGCTGAGCCCGAAGGCCCCGGAGAGCACTGCCCAGCCAAGGGGAGACTCCATCTTCCGGAACAGCATTGCCAACACCACCAGCACCAGCCACACATAGGTATAGCAGAGGTTCCAAAAGCCAAGCCCCCAGATGAGGATCTCCATCATCACATAGACATAGACGGGGGCCAGGGCTTTCCAGCCCAGTACCGCAGTATAGACTAGGACAAGCAGAGAAACCGGCTCGATATTGGGCAGCCAGGCCAGGGCCAGCTTGGTCACCAGCAGCAGCGCGCCCAACAGGGCCAGGAGCACCAGCTCCCGCGCCCCCATGGGCCTGTGCTTACCCGAGGCCGTCATAGCCCACAGTAAAGGTCAATTCAAAGTGGTCTCCGTCGGCAATGGGGGTGCTGTCAGCGCTGCTGTTGACCATTTCTCCGCCCTTGGTCAGCTTCCACCACTCCTGTGCCCCCTCGTCCACGGTCTCGCCGTCCACGGTCAGCATATAGAGGCCGTAGGGGCCCTGGTTGTCCTCCACCACGCCCTCAGCCGTCAGGACCGCGCCCAGATAGGCCTCCCCGGTCTCCAGGGTGAACACCCGTTCCTCCCCGCCCTTATGCAAAACCTGAACGGTGATGGTCTTTTCCCCTGCCTCCCCCTTGGGCGTGACGGCTCGCCATACCAGCAACAGGACGGCAGCGATCACCACCAGGGCGGCCACCGCCAGGATGGTCTTTTTCTTGCTCTGCAATGCTACTCCTCCTTTGGTCAAGTAGCGCCAGTTTACCACATTTTTCAACCAGTTTCAACTTTAAAAAGAGCCAGGCCGGTAAACGGCCTGGCTCCGTGGATTGGCTTTACTGGGGGCGCTGGTTGCTGAAACGGGTATAGGCAGTGCCGATCTGGCTGGCCGGGGCCTGCTCCACCTGATACCAGCCCTTCTGCTGCGCGGTCTGGAAGAGCTTGGTCTGGGTCTGGTGGCCCTGGTTGAGCAGCTTGAGAAATTCGTCTCGAAGCTGCACGTTGACACACTCCGAGGCGAAGGTGTCATAGTTGGCGCTCATCTTCTTTTCGGTCAGAATCAGGTCGGTGATCCGCTCCTGGTCGTTCATGGTCATTCCCTCCTTTTTATTTCAGGTAGCCAAGCAGACAATCATAGTTCTGCCGGTGCTGATCGGCATACTGCTGAAAGCAGGGCTTCAGATCTTCCTCGGTGCACTCCTGAGCTGCCTCCTGATACTTGCAATAGAGGGTCTTTTCAAAATTGAGCTGGTCGGACAGGGCGGTCAGCTCCTTGGTGGTTAGGTTCGCCATGGCGCGTCTCCTCCTTTGTTTGGTTTGCCCCAATAGTTTGCCCCGCCTGCGCCGGCTTATGCGGCAGTCGGGGACAGCCGCCGGACCAAAAGGGAAACACCGCATAAAATTCCCCATTCATCCGTTCCACGCGGGCAAAGCAAAACAGAGGCGTCAGCGGAAACGCCCGCGTCTCCGCATAGGGAAACGCCAGGGAAAACCCCTCCGGTTCCGGCCGGTACAGCGCCCGCCCCCCGCCAGCCGCCCGGGCCAGCAGGGGTTCCCCCATTCGCCGGGCCGGCGCCTCCTCCCAGTGCCAGCCCTCCGGGGGATGCGGACCGCCGGGCGAGCCCGCGGAAAAGGCCAGCTCCGCCCGGGCGCCTGTTGGCGGCCAGGCCCCCTGCCGCCGCAGCTCGTCCAGAGAGAGGGTGCGCCTCAGCTTCAGTCGGCCGTCCTCCGGCAGGAAGGTGCCCAGCAGGGCCCGGCCTCCCGTCCCGCAGAGGTAACCTTTATAGAGCCCCTTTCCGTCCTCGGGCAGCTCTGCCGCGCACCGCGCCCGGCCGCCACTCTCTTCGACGGTCAGCCAGCCCTGTCCGCCGGCCAGTGAAAACCGCTCCACACAAGCGCCCCCCTTCTCCGCCCTTTCCTTCTATTCTATGCGGAGCAGGGGGTGAAATGCGCTGTAAAACGGTTGACAGGAGCGCGGACGCCTGCTATACTGTGTGCGACTTGAAAACGATTGGAGCTGGGAAGATGCGCAAATAACCCTTTCTTTGTTTGGAGTCCGACCGGCGGCCCGCGGGCCGTCTCTTTGTTGTGCTCCGGCAGAAGGGTTATGCTGTGCACTTCCCCTTATGGTACCCATTTTTCGGGACATGGGCGCGGAAGGCGAATCCTTCTGCGCCCATATTTTGTATTTGAGGTGATCTATCATGGCTCTGATCGACATCCGGGATCTGACCTTTGCTTATCCCGGCAGCTACGACAATGTCTTTGAGCACCTGAGCCTGCAACTGGATACCCACTGGCGGCTGGGTCTGGTGGGGCGCAACGGCCGAGGCAAGACCACCCTGCTGCGGCTGCTCCAGAGGCAATACGAATACGACGGCGCGATTTCCGTGCCGGTACCCCTTGACTGCTTCCCCTCCCCGGTGTCCGCGCCGGAGCGGGACACCCTGACCATTCTGGAGGAGCAGGAGCCCGGACTGGAACTCTGGCGTATATACAAGGAGCTGGACACGCTGGAGGTGGATGCCGGGGTCCTGTTCCGCCCCTACTCCTCCCTCTCCGGCGGCGAGCAGGTCAAGGTGCTCCTGGCCGCCCTTTTTCTCCGTGAGGGGGCCTTCCTTCTGCTGGACGAGCCCACCAACCATCTGGATCTGGAGGGCCGCCGGGTAGTGAGCCGCTATCTCTCCCGCAAAAGCGGCTTCCTGCTGGTCTCTCATGACCGGGTATTTCTGGACGGCTGTGTGGACCACATCATGGTCATCAACAAGCGGGACATCGAGGTGCGGCAGGGCAGCTTCTCGGCCTGGTGGCGGGACAAGCAGGCCCGGGACGACTGGGAGCGGGCAGAGAATGCCCGGCTGAAGCGGGAGATCGGACGGCTGGAGGATGCCGCACGCCGCACGGCTTCCTGGTCCGACCGGGTGGAGGCCGCCAAAAAGGGCTGCCGCAACTCCGGACTTCGCCCCGACCGCGGCTATCTCGGCCACAAGGCGCAAAAGATGATGAGGCGCTCCAAGGCCGTGGAGGCCCGCCGGACGGAGGCGGCGGAGGCCAAGGCCGGGCTTCTGAAGAACATCGAACTGGCCGAGGCGCTGAAGCTCCGCCCCCTGGAGCACCCCAAGCGCTGTCTGCTGGAGGCCAGGGAGTTGGCACCCGACTACGGGGCGGGGCCCGTGTGCCGTCCTGTCTCCTTCACCGTGGAGCGGGGGGAACGGGTGGCTCTGGTGGGGCGGAACGGCTCTGGAAAGTCCAGCCTGCTCCGGCTGGCGCTGGGTGAGGAGATCCCCCACACGGGACTTTTCTCCCTTGCCTCGGGTCTGGTCGTCTCCTACGTGCCCCAGGACGCCTCCTTCCTGCGGGGCAGCCTGAGCCAATTCGCGCGGCGCTATGAACTGGACGAGACACAGTTCAAGACCATTCTCCGCAAGCTGGACTTCGCGCGGGTACAGTTTGAAAAGGATCTGTCCGATTATAGCGCCGGGCAAAAAAAGAAGGTGCTTCTTGCCCGCAGCCTGTGCCAAAGCGCCCACCTGTATGTGTGGGACGAGCCGCTGAACTATATTGATGTCTTCTCCCGGATGCAGCTTGAGGAGCTCCTGCGGGTCTGCCGTCCCGCCATGCTTCTCGTGGAGCATGACCAAGCCTTCCTGGAGGGACTGGCCGATAAGCGCGTCGAACTAGTTCCCGCCTGAACGACAGACGAACCGCAAACTGCGGTTCGTCTGTTTTTTGTTCCCGACCCTTGACAACGCCATTCTATTGCGGTAGAATCCAATTGTATTCTATTGCAATAGAACAGCATAGAAAGGAGCTTACCGATGGAACTTAAGCTGTTTGACTCGGAGCGCAAGGTCATGGAGGTCCTCTGGGATCACGGCGACCTCAGCGCCAAGGAGCTGGCCGACCGCCTGAAGGAGCTGGTGGGCTGGAGCAAAACTACCACCTATACCGTGATCAAAAAGTGCATTGACAAAAAGGCGGTCTCCCGCAGTGAGCCCGGCTTTGTCTGCCACCCCCTGGTCAGCCGGGAGGAGGTGCGGGAACAGGAGACGGACGCCCTGATCGACCGGATGTACGGCGGCTCCGCCGACCTGCTGGTGGCCAATCTGCTGGGCAGCCGCAGGCTCTCCCCGGAGGAACTGGCCCGCCTCAAGCGGCGCATTGAAGAATTGGAGTGATTGTCATGCTGTCTCTGCTGGAACTGAGTCTCACCGGCGGCGTGTTCATCCTCGCCGTGGTTGTGGTACGGGCGCTGGCCATGAACCGGCTGCCCCGGCAGGCCTTTCTTCTGCTCTGGGCCGTGGCCCTGGCCCGCCTGCTTCTCCCCTTCTCCATTCCCTCCCCCACCAGCCTCTACTCCGCCGCCGGACATCTGGGCGAGGGCTTCCGCCGGGCGGGCATCGTCACCGCCGGAGGCACAGATGCGGCGGGGGCCGCAGCGCAGGAGGCGGTCATCCCCTGGATGGCCCTGCTCTGGGCCGCGGGCGCTCTGGCCTGTGCCCTGTGCTTCCTGCTCCCCCACCTGCGGGGCCGCAGGGAGTGGAATGCCTCTCTGCCGGTGGAGGACCCCTTTGTCACCGCCTGGCTGGACGGCCATCCCATCCGCCGGAGGGTACGGGTGCGCTGCTCCGACCGGGTGGACAGCCCCCTCACTTACGGTCTGCTCCGCCCCGTCATCCTCCTGCCCAAAACGCTGGACCGGAGCGACGTGTCCCGGCTGGCCTTCGTGCTCACCCACGAGATGGCCCACATACGCCGGTTTGACGCCCTCTCCAAGCTCCTGCTGGCGGCCGCCGCCTGTCTGCACTGGTTCAATCCCCTGGTGTGGGTGATGCTGGTCCTGGCCAACCGGGATCTGGAGCTCTCCTGCGACGCGGCCGTGGTGCGCCTCTACGGCGCGGAGGCCCGTGCCCCCTATGCCCGCACCCTGCTGGAGCTGGAGGCCAGGCGGTCCCGCTTCCTCCCCCTGTGCTCCGCTTTCAACAAAAACGCCCTGGAGGAGCGCATCGGCGCCATCATGCGCTCCCGCAAAACCTCCGCCGCGGCGCTGGCCGTGGCCCTGGTGCTGGTGGTGGCCCTCACCGCCGTGCTCGCCACCAACGCCCCCCGGGAAAGGCCGATCGCCTCCGCCTCCGGCCTGACCATCCGGGACAATGGAGTGGTGACGGCCTACCAGGAGGGCGTCTGGGACTCCTCCGGGGAGCTCAAACCCGACCCGCAGACCGGCCACTATTACACGAAGGAGCAGTATGAACAGGTTGCCGCGCTGAAAACTGAGGGATACGAGTCCCTGTCCATCGCCGAATTCAACCGCACGCTCTACGCTGCGCTGAACGAGAGCGAGGCGCTGTTCGAGGCCTTTGAGCGGGTGCTGATGGACCTCCCCGAAACCGACCCCCTGGCCCCCTTCCTGGTCAACACCGTCCAGCCCTCCCTCAACGAGTACAACGCCCGGCTGAATGAGGTGTATTCGGGCCGGGCAGAGGACCCCTCCTTCTCCGGCCAGCTCACCCGCACCGAGACCGCCAACGTATACGGCGACACGGTGGAGGTGGGTTGGACCGAGGCAGGCTACTCCTTCACCTACCGGATTCTGGACCAGGATGGGCTGACCGTTGCCGAACGCGACGCCTTCCTCCAGTCCATTCTCAAGGGTATGCAGGACTGCCTGGACGGCCTCTCCACAGAATCGCTGCGCGACGAGGGCAAGCTCAAGCAGACCCTGCAGGCCGAGCTGGACCGGCTGGGCGCGGCCGCCGCTACGGGGCAGATCGCGTATACCGGCGGCGCCGTGGAGGGCTGCTGGTCCGAGGCGGCCTATGACGGCTCGGGTACGCTTGTCACCCACGATCTGGTCATGGAGGGCATGGCATGAGGAACCGGCTGGTCATTACCCTCTGCGCCGTGGTATCCCTGCTGGCCGGCGCCGGCCTGCTCACCTTCTGGCTGGTCCGCTCCCTGGCCCCCGCCGCTGCGCTGAATTACACACCCTGGCCCCTCTCCCCCGAACCCTATACCCAGGCGGATCTGGACGAGGCCCTGGCCCTGCGCACCGAGGGATATGAGGCCCAGTCCGTCGCAGCGTTCGACCGCGCTCTGGCGGATTGGACCAATGAGGCCGCCTTCCACGCCCGGGAGGAACGCATTCGCCGCCTGCTCTGCTCCTATGAGGAGGACGGACCCGAGGCCGAATTTGTCCTCGGCACCCTGGCCGCCGCCATGGGGGCCTGCTCCGCCCGGCACTACGGCGGCTACTGCACACAGATTACCCCGGCCTATGCAGACGCTGCCGCCTATACCCGGTCCGAGGACGTATTCGGCGACTCCTACGTGGTCTATGAGGCCTCCGCCTCCTACACCATCCGCTACCAGATGCCGGACGAGAGCAGGCTCACCGTGGGGGAGCGGGACCGGATTCTGACCCGCTACCGGGACGCAGTGCAGGCCTTTCTGGACGGCAAGACGGAGGACGAGCTGTCGAAGGAGGAGGCCATGACCCGTGCCCTGAAGCGGGAGCTGAAACGGCTGGACCAGTCCCTGTCCACCCAGTGGATGGCGCTGGAGGGCACCCGGCTCAACGACTACTTCGCCTATGGCCCGGAGGGGGGCGAGACACCGTGAGGCTGTCCGCCCTCTCCCTCAAGCTCATCGCCATTGCCGCTATGGTGGTCGACCACGTCGCCTTCACCTTTGTCCCCTATGGGACACCCCTGTGGACCGTCATGGACGCCGTCGGCAAGCTCACCGGCCCCATCATGTTCTATATGGCTGTCGAGGGCTTTCACCACACCAGGAGCATCCGGCGCTATCTGGCCAGGCTGGCGGTCTTTGCCGGCGTCAGTTACTTCCCCTTCCTCTATTTCTGCGCCATGGGTCAGCCGGAGCAGATGGACCCCCTGCGGCTGAATGTCATCTACACCATCTCCCTGGGGGTACTGGCCGTCTGGGTGCGCCGCCGCCCCTGGCCCGCCCCCCTCCGGACCGTCCTGCTCCTCCTGCTGGCCTGCCTGAGCATCCCCGGCGACTGGGGTATCTGGGGCTTCAGCATCATCGTCGTGCTGGACTTCTATTACGGCGACTTCCGCAATCAGGCCTTCGGCTACACACTGGTCGTCCTGTTTGCCGTCAATACCGTCAGCCTGCTCACCGGTCCGGCCTATGACCTGCTCTATCTGGGAGGCCTGTCCAGTCCGGCGGACTACCTGCTGGGGGTGGAAAACCTGGGCATGTTCCTCCCCCTGCTCCTCCTCCGGTATTACGACGGTACCCGCGGTACTGACCGGCCCTGGGGCAAGTGGCTGTTCTACCTCTTTTACCCCGCCCACCTTCTGCTGCTCGGCCTGCTGGCCCATATTCTCCTTTAGAAAGGAAGTTTTCCCCTTGTCCCACCGGAACACACGCATCTTGTCCGGCTGCGCCGCCCTGCTGCTCTGCGCCGGGCTCTCCGGCTGCCGGTCTGTGCCGGCCTTCCAGCCCTCCGCCTCCCCTGACCCTGCGGCCCACCTTCTGGGCCTGACCGCTGAACAGCGGATGGAGGATTACGAGTACCTCTGGTCTACCCTGCGGGACAGCTATCCCTGCTGGGGTATTCTGGAGCGCGAGGGCGTTGAGGTGGAGCGCATCTACACCACCTACCGGGAGATGGTGGCGGAAAGCGACAGCGACGCAGACTTTTACAGCGCCATTTACAGCGCCCTCTACCTTCTGGGCACCAACGGACATCTGAGCATAATCGAGCCGGAGGCCTATTTCTCTGATTACCTCCCTGCCGCCGGCCAGTACCGCCGGGAGGGAAAAACACACTGGGCGGAAGTGATGGACAGCACGGACACTCAGGCCAGGTATCGGAAGCTCCTGGCCCTGGAGCAAGCCGCCAATGGGACGGACACGGAGTCCTCCATCCCCGGCTCCGGCGGTGATACACCCAACCTGACCACGCTTCTCCTTCCGGGCGGGACGGCTGGATACCTTAAAATCGACCGCTTCCCCGCCGACTATACTTCCGATGCCGCGGCGCTGGAGGCGTTCTACCTCCAGTGCGCCGGTTGTACCGACCTGATTCTGGATCTGACCGACAACAGCGGCGGCAGTGAGCTCTACTGGGAGCAGCTTCTGGTGGCCCCCCACATTGACCACCCCCTGTCCAGCCGGCACTTGGCCCTGGTGCGGCGGAGCGCCAACAACAACCCTTATCTGGACGAGGCCTTCTCCCCCTCCGCCTTCCGCCCCCTCTCCACTCTGCCGGAGCTGCCCGGGCTGGATGCCGCGGACCGTGCCCTGGCCACCGATGTGCTTACCGTCTCCCATACCGTGGAACCGGCGGCAAAGCCGAGTCCCTTTCGCGGACGCATCTGGGTGCTGGTAGATGAATCGGTCTACTCCGCCTCTGAATCCTTCGTCCTGTTCTGCCAACAGACCGGCTTTGCCACCCTGGTAGGCCGCACAACCGGCGGCGACGGGATTGGCGCTATGGATCCGGTCTACCTTCAGCTCCCGAACAGCGGTATCCTGATTCAATATACCGTCCCATTTGGGCTAAACCCCGACGGCAGCAGCAATGAGGAAATGGGAACCACCCCCAATCTGGTCTCCCCGGCGGAGGAACCGCCGCTCATTACCGCCCTCCGGGCCATTGGGGAGGCATAATAACAAAAGAACGGGCGGCACAATTCCGTGCCGCCCACTCTTCTGTTTATTGAATGCTGTAGGTCCCCCGGACCAGGAGGGTCACGGCGGTGGAAGCCTTGACGCCCCGGCCCTCAATGGTGGCCAGATACAGATGGTTGGCCGTCAGGGCCCCGCCGCCGGCCAGCGTCGTTCCGGCGGTCATGTCCACCAGGCCGGGGGAGGTGTCCGAAACGCAGGTAGCCGTGCCGCTGCGCAGGAGGAATTCACACGCCGCACCGCCGGTGATGGTTTGCCCGGCGGAGAGGTTGACTACCTGATAGGATGCGCCGCCGGAGGGCTGGACGGAGCTTCCCCCGCCCGAGGTTTCCAGCTTGTCCTCCACCTCCTTGACATAGCCTTCGACCACGGCGGAGAGCTGCTTCTTCAGCTCCGCCTCCCGGGCCGTGAGCTTTCCGTCCACCTGGGACAGAATGGATGGGGTGGCTTTCTGAGTCAGATAGCTCAGCGTCACCAGCGGGTCGCTCTGGCTCCCCTGCTGGCCTGCGGCAAAGGCAACGCCCACCAGGGTCAGGGTCACCAGGCACCCGGCTGCCAGACGGGTGGGCCAATGTGTTTTCTTCATATGTACGTCCTCCGTTTGGGAAGCGGGGCCGCCCGCCGGGGCGGTCCCGTGCTTCCATTTTTAAACCATGGTGTCCGTATGCAGGCCGAAGCTGACCGCGATGGCGTTGTCCACCCGCTGCATCTGCGCTTCGTCCAGCCGGCCCATATGCTCTCTCAGCCGCCTTTTGTCCAGCGTCCGGATCTGTTCCAGCAGCACCACCGACTCCTTGGGCAGTCCGTAGGTGTTGGCTGAGAGCTCAATGTGGGTGGGCAGACGGGCCTTTCCGGTCTGAGAGGTGATGGCGGCGGCGATCACGGTGGGGCTGTGGCGGTTGCCGGTGTCGTTCTGTACGATCAGCACCGGACGCACGCCCCCCTGCTCACTGCCCACCACCGGGCTCAGATCGGCATAAAAGATGTCTCCTCGTTTTACGCTGTTGTCCACAAAAGCTCACACTCCGCCGGAATATAGTCACCAGCGTCACCAAGCACAGGGCTTATGTAACGCGGTCACTATGATTCTCCCACGGGGCGGCGGAATTTATACACAGGGTTTCAAAAAACAGGAAGTCCCCGTCTCTCTCCGCCGCTGCGCCGGCATCCCTCCCCGAACCATTGTATGCCCGGCAGGGCCGCCGTGTGAGCGGACGCTCAATTCAAGTACTCCCGGGGCACCCGGGGGGACACGGCGCAGAGCAATTCGTATTGGATGGTGCCCGCCAGAGCAGCGGCGTCCTCCACCGGCAGGTGTTCGCCGAAGAGCTCCACCTCGTCGCCGGGGGCAGCCCCCAGCCCGGTGGCATCCGCCATGCACATGTCCATGCAGACACGGCCCACAATAGGCGCCCGCTGTCCGCGGATGAGTACCTCCAGCCGGTCGGAGCACAGCCGGGGCAGGCCGTCGGCATAGCCGACGGTCAGGGCGGCCAGCTCGGCGTCCCGCTCCAGCACATGGGTACAGCCATAGCTTACCGGCGTCCCGGCGGGGACGGCCTTGACCGAGGCCACCCGGGTCTTAAGCGCCATTACCGGCCGCAGGCCAACGCCGTCCAACCCCTCGCAGGAGGGGTCGGGATAGTGGCCGTACAGGGCCACCCCGGGGCGCACCATATCCAGATGAGTACAGGGATACTTTAACACAGCAGCGCTGGCGGCGCAATGGCGGATTGGGAACGTGATTCCCCGCCCCTCCAGCTCGGACAGCAGCTCCAGAAAGCGGGTGAACTGGCCCATGGTGTACGCCTCGTCCCCGTCGGCATTGGCGAAGTGGGTATAGATGCCCTCCGCCTCCAGGCCGGGCAGGGCGCACACCGCGGCAATGGCGTCGGCCGCCTCCGTCCGGTGTCCCTCATCACACAGCCAGCCCAGACGGGACATACCGGTGTCCGCCTTCACGTGGATGCGCAGCCGCCTCCCTGCCGCCTGGGCGGCGGCGGAAAAGGCCCTGGCACTCTCCAGATCGTAGACCGTCTGGGTCAACCCATAGCGCAGCAGCTCCTCCGCGCAGTCGGTTGGCGTGTAGCCCAAGAGCAGGATCGGGGTGAGCACCCCGGCCTCCCGCAGCTCCCTGGCCTCCGCCAGGCAGGCCACCGCCAGGTACTCCGCCCCCAGCTTCTCCAGCTTCCGGGCCACGGGGACCGCCCCGTGGCCGTAGGCGTCGGCCTTCACCACGCCAAGAAAACGGCACCCCTCGGGCAGCAGCGCCCGGAGTGCGCGGTAGTTGTGCTCCAAATTGGGCAGGGAGATCTCCGCCCAGGTTCGTCTCTCCTGTTGCTTCATGCTTTCGCCTCTCTGATATGGGATCATCCGCTCCATTATACTACGGGCCGGGCCGCGGCACAAGCCCCGTCCGCCCGGCGTTTTCATCCATTTTTAATGTACTGTTCATAGAAATCAAAAGACAAACAGGGAATTTTGGTCTATACTAAGGGCAGAAACCAGGGCCGGGACCGGCCCACCTTCCAATTCAAATAAGGAGGATTCCGAATTATGTGGGAAGACTTTGGCAAAGCATTGACAAATGTGGCCTTCGTTAGTGTGGGACTGGCCGCGCTGGCCGCCGAACAGGTGGTCAAGGCCGGAAAGGTACTGGCGGAAAAGGGCGAAATCTACGTGGAGCAGGGCAAACGGTATGGCGAGGAGCTCCAGCAGAAGCTCCAGGAGGACGCCCAGCGCCGCCGGGAGGAGCAGTTGGAGCAGCGCATCTCCGCCATGGACGCTCAGGAGCGCGAGGCCCTGCGCCGCCGGCTGGCGGAGCTGGACGAGTTGGAGCGGCAGGCCCGTGAGGCCGCTGCCCAGGCGGAGGAGGCCGCGCCCGACGAGGGCGGTGCCGAGATCACCGAGATCCACGGCGGCCCCCAGGAGCACGACAGCGAGGAATCATGAGGCAAACGGCCAGGCGGGGCGCTGCCCCGCCTGGCCGTTTGCTATGTGTTCTCTCCAACTGTGAACTGAAACTCCGTAAAGACACACTGGATCACGGTAAAGCCGTCCTGAGACAGCTCCCCCCGCAGAAGGGCGTGGGTGGACGGGTCAAACCAGAGGGAGCACTCCCGCCCCTCGCCCGCGGCGGACTCCGGCTCCCGGCAGACCACGCGCAGCACCTCGCTCTCCCCTTGGGCCTCCATACCACATTCGGCGATGAAGCCCTCCTGCACATAGTCCATCAGCACCGGAACCGCGTCCACCGGACTCATGCCGCTGTCATCCAGCGGCCCAGTCTCCACCCGCATGCCGTCGTACTCCAGAGCGGTCTCCCCCTCCAGAATACGGGCGGTGACCCCGGCGATATTCTCCGGCGCAGTGATGGTCAGGGTGGTCTCCCCCTCCCTGGCATAGTTCAGGCCGATTCCATAGGTATACACCCGCTGGCCGTAGTCGGCCGTCAGCTCCAGGGAGGCGGTACAGCCCCCCATCTCCAGATACTCTCCCCGTATGTCCAGGGCCAGTTGCTCAGCGCGGTTTCCGCCCTCTGCTCCGCCGCAGGCGGACAGGGACAAGCCGAGTATCATCATTAGTACGCACATCCCGGTCCGATGGCGCACAGCGCTCCCTCCTAGCTCACGTGTTCCTCAATGACGGCCGGCAGGGCGGCAATCACGTCGGTTGGGGTCATTCCATACTCTCCAATGGCGCGGGCACAGACCTCCCCCGCCTCTCCGTGGAGCCACACCGCCATGGGCACCGCCTGCCGGGCAGGCAGGCCCTGGCCCAGCAGAGAGAGGATCAGCCCTGCCAGCACGTCGCCGCTCCCCCCCTTGGCCATGCCCGGATTGCCGTTGGTGTTGATGTAGGCCGAGCCGTCGGGGAAGGCGGTGATGGTGCGGTGTCCCTTGAGCACCAGGCAGCAGGCGTGCTCCACTGCAAAGGCGCGCGCCGCCCCAAGGCGGTCGCCCGACGACAGCTCGCCCCCCAGCCGGACAAACTCCCCGTCGTGGGGAGTGAGCACCGTGTGCAGTCCCCGGCGGCTGTCCAAGACATCTATATGTCCCTCCAGCGCATTTATGCCGTCGGCGTCCAGCACCACGGGCAGGTGGATTTCCCCGAGCAGGTGGCGCACCACTGCGGCCACGCCGTTTCCGCGGCCCAGGCCGGGGCCGATCAGGCAGACGCCGCAGCCGGCCAGCCGGGTCATTGCGGCTTCCCCCGCCTCCAGGGAGAGCTGCCCCTCCTTGCCCGCAGGCAGAGGGTGGGGCATGGCCTCATCCAGCTTGGCCGCCGCGATGGGCCACACCGGGGCCGGCACTCCCACCGTCACCAGGCCCGCGCCGGAGCGCACCGCTGCCTGAGCCGCGAACACCGGCGCGCCGGTATAGCCCACGCTGCCGCCCAGGAGATAGACCTTTCCAAAGTCCCCCTTGTGGGCGTCCCGGGGCCGGACGGGCAGACGGACATCCGCCCCCTCCACCGTCTGTACCGGATAGTCCTCCCCGTCCACCAAGTCCCGGGGTATGCCGATGTCCGCCACGGTCAGCACGCCGGTGCACAGGCCGCCTTTGCCCACATAATGGCCCGCCTTGGGAAGCGTGAAGGTGACCGTCCGCGCCGCGCGCACCGCCTCCCCCAGCACCCGGCCGGTGTCGGCCTCTACCCCACTGGGGATGTCGGCGGACACCACCGGGATGTCACAGGTGTTCATCATGTGAACGGCGGTGAGGGCGTCCCCCCGCACCTCGGTGTTCAGGCCGATACCGAAGATGGCGTCCACCATCACGTCCGCCTTCAGGCACCAGGCCGCGAAGTCCGGGTCGTCCGGGGTAAAGGGCTCCAGTACCCCGCCGGCCGCCGCCAGCCGGGCCTCCATGGCCCTGGTGTCGCAGGTCAGCTTCTCCCGCTGCCCCACCAGGATGCAGCGCACCTCGAAGCCCGCCTCCAGCAGCAGGCGGGCGCAGGCCACGCCGTCGCCGCCATTGTTGCCCGGCCCGCAGAAACAAACCGCCCGCCCCGGCGCGTTGGCCGCCGTGTCGATGGCGGCCTCCGCCAGCGCATTTGCCGCCCGCTCCATCAGCTCCAGCGAGGGGACGCCCCGCTCCTCTATGGCCCTCCGGTCCAATGTTCGCATCTGCTCCGCCGTTGCGATTCTCATGTGTTCCACGCTCCCATTTCTCTCTAAGTCGGTCTCATTATATGCCGTGCGGCAGGACTCGTCAATTTCCTTCTTGCGCTTTTCTCGATTTTGTGATATAAATAAGGGCACATGCGATGAAGGGAAAAAGAGCAGCCCCCGGCCCGGCAGAGAGCGTCCGTCACCGGCTGAAAGCGGATGTGGGGCTGGCCTGTTCGGTTCGTCCTGGAGCGGCCCTGGAGACAGGGACGGTTTTGCCCCACGTTACCGGGGCCAAAGTGCCTGCGCCGCCGGCGCGGGAATTGCGGGTGGTACCGCGGAAGGTTTGCCTTTCGTCCCAATTAGTTGGGAGGAAGGGCTTTTTTATTGCCCAAACCGGAAAGAGGAGCTGGACAATGAAGTCGTTGGAAGAGCGAGACCGCGCCTTGATTGAGGCCGCCGGTGCGGCGATTCGCCGGAACTATGACGGCGAAAACTTCCATCACACCGTAGGCGCGGCCGTGCGGTGCGGCAGCGGCGCAGTTTATACCGGCGTGAATGTGTACTCCATTCACGGCGCATGCGCAGAACAGGTGGCCATCGGCTCCGCCATCACCAATGGCGAGCGGGTTTTGGAAGCAATCGCCGCCGTCCGCGGCAAAGACGGCTCGGAACTGCTGCCCCCGTGCGGCAACTGTCGGCAGCTCCTGGCGGACTACGCGCCGGAGTGTGAAGTAATCCTCCCCGTGAACGGGGTTGCACAAAAGGTTCCGGCAAAGGATCTGCTGCCCTTCGCCTACCATGCGGAAGCCTAATCGTATCCACTACCATTCATCAAGAAGGAGTTTTCCATATGAAAGAACAGTTAGCAACCATCCGCTCGGAGGCTCTGGCCGCGTTTGCGCAGGCCGGATCTTCCGCAGAACTGGACGCCCTGCGGGTCAAGTACCTGGGCAAGAAGGGCGAGCTCACTGCCGTACTCAAGCAGATGGGCAAGCTCTCCGCCGAGGAGCGGCCCGCCATGGGCCAGCTAGCCAACGAGGTGCGCGCCGCTCTGGAGGCCGAGCTGGAGGCCAAGGGCAGGGAGCTGGAGGCCAAGGCGCTGGAGGCCCGGCTGGAGGCCGAGGCGCTGGATGTCACTGTCCCCGGCAAGCCCGTGACGATGGGCCACCGGCACCCCATGTATATCGCCCTGGATGAGCTCAAGGACATCTTCATCGGCATGGGCTTCACCGTGCTGGACGGCCCCGAGGTGGAGCTGGCCGAGCTGAACTTCGACCGGCTCAACGCCGGCGAGGGGCACCCCAGCCGCGACTGGTCGGACACCTTCTATTTTGACGAGGGCAGCCGGGTGATGCTCCGCAGCCAGACCTCCCCCATGCAGGTGCGGGCCATGGACTCCATGCCTCTGCCCATCCGCATCATCGCCCCCGGCCGGGTCTACCGCAAGGACGAGGTGGACGCCACCCACTCCCCCATGTTCCACCAGGTGGAGGGCATGGTCATCGACAAGGGCGTCACCATGGCCGATCTGAAGGGCACCCTCAACACCGTGGTGGAGCAGCTCTACGGCAAGGGCACCAAGACCCGCTTCCGCCCCCACCACTTCCCCTTTACCGAGCCGTCCTGTGAGATGGACGTGCAGTGCCACAAGTGCGGCGGCGTGGGCTGCCCCACCTGCAAGGGTGAGGGCTGGATCGAGCTGCTGGGCGCGGGCATGATCCACCCCCGCGTGCTGGAGATGGCGGGCATCGATCCCAGCGTCTACTCCGGCTGGGCCTTCGGCATCGGCCTGGAGCGCACCGCTATGCGGCGCTTCAAAATCGCCGATCTGCGGCTGATTTTTGAAAACGACGTCCGGTTCCTGGAGCAGTTCTGAGCCCCCGCAGGGGCGCGCCTGCGGTTGCGCCTGGACGGCGCAAAACAATACGAACAAGGGAGTTTTCATATATGAACTTATCTCGCAAATGGCTGGAGGAATTCGTCCATGTGGACGCCTCCGATAAGGAGTTCGCCGAGGCCATGACCCTGTCCGGCTCCAAGGTGGAGCTGACCCACGATCTGGGAGAGGAGATCTCCAACGTGGTGGTGGGCAAGGTGCTGTCTATGGAGCGTCACCCCGATTCCGACCACATGTGGATCTGCCAGGTGGACGCCGGCCGGGAGCAGCCGGTGCAGATCGTCACCGGTGCCTGGAACGTCCATGTGGGCGATCTGGTTCCCGTAGCCCTGCATAAGTCCACCCTGCCCGGCGGCAAGAAGATCGAGAGGGGCAAGCTGCGCGGCGTGCTGTCCGACGGCATGCTGTGCGGTCTGGCCGAGCTGGGCCTGGACGAGCGGGACTTCCCCTATGCCGCCATCACCCCCGCCGCCATTCTGGGGGACTACAAGCCCCTGGACAAGGACAAGCCTTCCATCTCCGCCGACATTCAGCCCGGCGACAAGATCTACGGCCCCGTGGTATGCGCCAAGGTGCTGGAGTGTGAGACCCAGCCGGACGGCTCCTTCCACACCTGCGCGGACATCGGAACCGGCACGGTCTGCCCAGACACCGCCTGCCCCAACCTGCACGCGGGCGATCTTGCGGCCTACAACACCAAGACCGGCAGTTACTGTACCCTGGACGACCTCCACGCCCAGCAGGCGGAGTTCCCCCACTGCATCCCCGACGGCATCTTCATCCTCCGCGAGGACTGCAAGCCCGGCGACGATCTCAAGCCCGTCATCAACGCCGACGACCACGTAGTGGAGTTTGAGATCACCCCCAACCGGCCCGACTGCCTGTCCGTCATCGGCCTGGCCCGGGAGGTGGCCGCCACCTACGACGCCCCTCTCACCCTCCACGAGCCGGTGGTGAAGGGCGGCGGCCCCGGCGTGCTCACCGAGCTGCTGGACGTGGAGACCCCGGCAGCCGACCTGGTGCCCCGGTACACCGCCCGGATGGTGCGCAACGTGAAGATCGCCCCCTCCCCCAAGTGGATGCGGGAGCGGCTGCGCTCCATGGGCGTGCGCCCCATCAACAACATCGTGGATATCACCAACTACGTCATGCTGGAGTACGGCCAGCCCATGCACGCCTTCGACTACCGCTACGTGAAGGGCGGCAGAATCATCGTCCGCCGGGCGGAGGAGGGCGAGGAGCTGACCACCCTGGACGGCCAGGTGCGCAAGCTCAATGCCAACCACTTGGTCATCGCCGACGAGACCCGGGCCGTGGGCCTTGCGGGCATCATGGGCGGCGAGAACAGCGAGATCGTCTCCGACACCGCCGACGTGGTGTTCGAGTCCGCCTGCTTCGACGGCACCTGCATCCGCAAGGGTGCCCTGGCCCTGGGCATGCGTACCGAGGCCAGCGCCAAGTTCGAAAAGGGCCTGGATCCCATGAACACCCTCCCCGCCGTCCAGCGGGCCTGCGAGCTGGTGGAGCTGCTGGGGGCCGGCGAGGTGGTGGACGGCGTCATCGACATCCTCAACTATGTGCCCCAGCCCCGCACCATCCGCATGGATCCGGAGCGGGTGAATGCCCTGCTGGGCACCGACATCCCCGCCGCGGAGCAGTACAAATATCTGGAGCGGGTGGAGATCCACACCGAACAGCACAACTTCCCCGACGGCCCCGCCGACGTGGTCATCCCCTCCTGGCGCGCCGACGTGGAGGGCATCGCCGATCTGGCCGAGGAGGTGGCCCGGTTCTACGGGTACAACAACATCCCCGTCACCCTCATGCGGGGCCAGACCACCCTGGGCGGCTACTCCGCCGAGCAGAAGCTGGAAAACCGGCTGGGCGCGCTCTGCCGCGCCTTCGGGTATGACGAGATCATCACCTACTCCTTCATCTCCCCCGCCTGCTACGACAAGATCCGCTGGCCCCGCGACTACTCCGCCCGCAAGAGCTTCCAGATCCTCAATCCTCTGGGGGAGGACACCTCCATCATGCGCACCACCACCCTGCCCTCCATGCTGGATATCCTGACCCGCAACTACAATTACCGCAACAAGTCCGCCAGGCTCTATGAGCTGGCCCGGGTCTATCTGCCCGGCGGGGAGGACGGCCTGGCCAACGAGTCCAAGGTGCTCACCCTGGGCGCCTACGGCGGGGACATGGACTTCTACGCCATGAAGGGGGCCGTCGAGGCCATCCTCAAGGACATCCGGGCCGCAGATATCCATTTTGAGGGCCCCACCGGCGCGCCCTCCGACGCCTCCTGGCACCCCGGCCGCTGCGCCACCGTGTGGAGCGGCAGCGACTGCATCGGCATCTTCGGCCAGATTCACCCCCTGGCGGCCCAGAACTATGGCGTGGACGCCGAGCTCTATTGCGCCGAGCTCTCCTTTGACGAGCTTCTGAACGCCAAGGGCCCCGATCCCGAGTACGTCCCCCTGCCCAGGTTCCCCGCCGTCACCCGGGATATCGCCGTGGTGTGCGGTGAGAAGGTCACCGTGGGCGCTCTGGAGGACTGCATCCGCCGGGGCGCCAAGGGCCTGCTCAAGGAGGTTGCCCTGTTCGACATCTACCGGGGCAAGGGCGTGGACGAGGGCAAGAAGAGCGTAGCCTTTAACCTGACTCTGCGTGCCGACGACCGCTCCCTCACCAGCGAGGAGGCTGATGCCGACGTGAAGGCAGTTTTGGAGCTTCTGGAGCAGGAGCTGGGTGCTGTTTTGCGGTGAGCCCCTTCCGCGTCCGGTCGAAATCTTAAAGAATCATAAATTTTAAGTCATCCCCTTTACAGCGCGTCCTTTTTCCGCTACAATGGGGAACAGAATGATACACGGGGAGGTGTACCGATATGGAGATGGACTACACCCGCAAATTCAGCATCCAAAACGACAAGGACCCAGAGATCAAGAAGATCCTCTCTTCCGTCTACCAGTCCTTGCAGGAAAAGGGTTACAATCCCATCAACCAGATCGTGGGGTACATCCTCTCGGAGGACCCCACCTATATCACCAACTACAACAACGCCCGCGCCCTGATCCGCAAGCTGGACCGGGACGAGCTGCTACAGGAGCTGGTGAAGCAGTATCTGCGCGATTGATTGTGTTCCATCCAACGTGCGCTGTCGGTGACAGCGCACGTTTTTTCTTTTTTATTGCACCTGCAACATACAACGGCCCATCCCTTTGTTAGAATAGGCCCAGAAACCGACGAAGGAGGCGTTTTCCCATGAAACGCAGAATCATTCATATCGAGGAATCCAGGTGCAACGGCTGCGGCCTGTGCGCCGCCGCCTGCCACGAGGGCGCCATTGAGATGGTCAACGGCAAGGCCCGTCTCACCCGGGAGGACTACTGCGACGGGCTGGGGGACTGCCTGCCCGCCTGCCCCACCGGGGCCATCACCTTTGAGGAGCGTGAGGCCCCCGCCTACGACCATGCGGCGGTCTTGGCCGCCAAGGCGGCCAGGGCCGCGGACACGCCCCTGCCCTGCGGCTGTCCCGGTAGCCAGAGCCGGGCCATCCGCCGGCCGGAAGCCGCCCCCGCCGCCGGAGATATCCCCAGTGAACTGCGCCAGTGGCCGGTTCAGATCAAGCTCGCTCCGGTTAACGCGCCCTACTTTGACGGCTGTGATCTTCTCATTGCTGCCGACTGCACCGCCTACGCCTACGGCGCCTTTCACCGGGACTTTATCCGGGGCCGGGTGACCCTTATCGGCTGCCCCAAGCTGGACGAAGGGGACTATAGTGAAAAGCTCACCGCCATTCTGGCTCAAAACGACATCCGCAGCGTCACCGTTGTACGGATGGCGGTCCCCTGCTGTGGGGGCATTCAGCGGGCCGCCGAGCGGGCCGTGTCCGCCAGCGGTAAACCGCTCTCCCTCCATACGGTCATTGTGGGCACCGACGGCACGCTGCTCCGCCAGGCTTGACACACACTTTACAATTGTGTCTTCTGTTTTTCCGGCGAAACTTGTATAAGCATACGAATTTCCGCCCCCTCCCTTGCAAAGCCCCCGGGAATTCGATATATTATACTCATTCTGGGACAGGGAGGTAGAGCCATGACGCCGGTGCACGAACTGCGCTCTGGGGTTTGGATCATCAATGGTTCCCGCCTGTCCAATTTTCGGCGGTAATAAGTGCAGGGTATCTGTGTAAGCAGATACCCTGATTTATTTTATCGTTTCCTAAAAATTTATTTGGCGCTACAGGAGGGTTTTATGAGCAAAAAAGTTGCCGTCATCATGGGTTCCGACTCAGATCTGGACACCATGCGCCCCTGCATCCAGCGGCTCAAGTCCTTTGGCATCCCCACAGAGGTCCACATCATCTCCGCCCACCGTACCCCCGCCGCCGCCGAGCGCTTCGCCTCTCAGGCAAGGGAGAACGGCTTCGGTGCGATTATCGCCGCAGCGGGCAAAGCCGCCCATCTGGCCGGTGTGCTGGCCGCCTATACCACCCTGCCCGTCATCGGCGTGCCCATCAAGACCTCTATGATGGGCGGGCTGGACTCCCTTCTGTCCATGGTACAGATGCCCAAGGGAATTCCCGTGGCCTGCGTGGCGGTGGACGGCGCGGACAACGCCGCCATTCTGGCCGCCCAGATGCTGGCCCTTTCCGACGAGGCCCTGAGCGACCGGCTGGTGCAGTTCAAGGCCGGCATGGCCGCCGAGGTGGAAGCAAAGGATCATAAAATCCAAATGGAGGAGTTTTAATATGTCTTACGAGAAACTGGAGCAGCTCTATGAGGGCAAGGCCAAGAAGGTCTTCGCCACCAGCGACCCCAATGTTGTGATCGTGTCCTACAAGGACGACGCCACCGCCTTCAACGGCCTGAAGAAGGGCACCATCACCGGCAAGGGGGCCATCAACAACCGCATGACCAACAACCTGATGCGCCGCCTGGAGGAGAAGGGCGTGCCTACCCACTATGTGGAGGAGCTCAGCGACCGGGAGACCGCCGTGAAAAAGGTGTCCATCGTCCCCCTGGAGGTCATCATCCGCAACATCTCCGCCGGCTCCTTCGCCAAGCGCTTCGGCGTGGAGGAGGGCATCGTGTTCGACGCGCCCACCATCGAGTTCTCCTACAAGAATGACGACCTGGGCGATCCCCTCATGAACAGCTATCACGCCCTGGCTCTCAAGCTGGCCACCCAGGAGGAGATCGACCTGATCAAGAAGTACGCCTTCGCGGTCAACGACCTGCTGCGGGGCTTCATGAAGGAGATCGGCATTGATCTGGTGGACTTCAAGCTGGAGTTCGGCAAGACAGCCGACGGCACCATTGTGCTGGCCGACGAGATCTCCCCCGACACCTGCCGCCTGTGGGACGAACAGACCCACGAGAAGCTGGACAAGGACCGTTTCCGCCGGGACATGGGCGGGGCCGAGGAGGCCTACGAGGAGGTCATGCGCCGCCTGATGGGGGATCAGTAATCCATGGGCGGTTTCTTCGGCGCGATTACCAAGCAGGACTGCGTGCTGGATGTGTTCTTCGGCACCGACTACCACTCCCACCTGGGCACCAAGCGGGGCGGCATGGCGGTCTACGACCGGAAGGACGGTTTTCAGCGGCAGATCCACAACATTGAAAACACCCCCTTCCGCACCAAGTTCGACAAGGATCTGGCGGAATTTCACGGCTGCTCCGGCATCGGCTGTATCAGCGACACCGATCCCCAGCCCCTGCTGGTGCGCTCCCACCTGGGCCTGTACGCCATCACCACCGTGGGCATCATCAACAATGCCGACGCGCTGGTGGAGCGCTACTTCTCCGACCACGGCCACCAGTTCATGGCCATGAGCTCGGGTAAAGTCAACGCCACCGAGCTGGTGGCCGCCCTCATCAACCAGAAGGACGATCTGATCTCCGGCATCCGCCACGCCCAGGACGAGATCGACGGTTCAGCCACCATTCTCATTCTGGACGCCGACGGCATCCTCGCCGCCCGTGACAAGCTGGGCCGCCTGCCCGTGCTCATCGGCCAGGGCGAAAACGGCTGCTGCGTCTCCTTCGAGTCCTTCGCCTACCATAAGCTGGGCTACCATGACGCTTACGAGCTGGGCCCCCGGGAGATCGTACGGGTCACGGCCGGCGGCTGGAAGACCCTCTCCCCCGCCGGAGAGCAGATGAAGATCTGCGCCTTCCTTTGGACCTACTACGGCTACCCCAACTCCAACTACGAGGGGATGAATGTGGAGGTCATGCGCTACCGCAACGGGGAGATCATGGCCCGGGACGAGGTACACCGGGGCCAACTGCCCAAGGTGGACTATGTGGCCGGCGTGCCCGACTCAGGCGTGCCCCATGCCATCGGCTTTGCCAACCGCAGCGGCAAGCCCTTTGCCCGCCCCTTCGTCAAATACACCCCTACCTGGCCCCGCTCCTTCATGCCCACCAGCCAGGAGGCCCGCAACCAGGTGGCCAAGATGAAGCAGATTCCCGTGCCCGAGCTCATTGAGGGCAAGAAGCTGCTCTTTGTGGACGACTCCATCGTCCGGGGCACCCAGCTCCGGGAGACCGTGGAATTCCTCTACGAGTCCGGCGCTGAGGAGGTCCACATGCGCTCGGCCTGTCCGCCCGTCATGTACGGCTGCAAGTACCTGAATTTCTCCCGCAGCAACTCCGACATGGAACTGCTGGCCCGGCGAACCATCCAGGAGCTGGAGGGGGACGAGGGGCAGCAGCATATCGAGGAATACGCCGACGCCTCCACGGAGCGCGGCAGATGCATGCTCCGCGCCATCTGCGAGAAGCTGGGCTTCGACTCTCTGGGCTACCAGTCCCTGGACGGCCTGCTGGAGGCCATCGGCATCGACCGGGACAAGATCTGCACTTACTGCTGGACGGGGAAGGAGTAAAAACGCTCCAAGGGGGACGCTGTCCCCCCTGGATACCCCCCCCCGCGCCGCCCCCGGCGGCACAGCGGGTTTGATCCCCCCTCACCCGCGCACGGCGCAGGTGGTCGCCCGCCGATGGCGGAGCAAGCAGCGGCGTACTCCGGCGAACTGAATTCGCCTGCGGACCTCTTTTGCAATTCTTTTACCCGCAAAGCGGGTAAAACTCTGCAAGGCTTTTTCCTCTACCCCAGCGCCCCATTTCCTCATTGTTATCTGGAGGTTTTGACATGAAGAACTCCCATTCCGAATCCTACGCCGCCGCCGGCGTGGACGTCACCGCCGGCTACGAGGCGGTCAACCGCATCAAGCCCCTGGTGGAGTCCACCTACATTCCCGGTGTCATGGGCTCTCTGGGCGGCTTCGGCGGCCTGTTCGCCCCCAATGTGGCGGGCATGAAGAAGCCCGTCCTGGTCTCCGGTACCGACGGCGTGGGCACCAAGCTGAAAATCGCCTTTCTCATGGATAAGCACGACACCGTTGGCATCGACTGCGTGGCCATGTGCGTCAACGACATTATCTGCTCCGGTGCCTCTCCCCTGTTTTTCCTGGACTACGTGGCTGTGGGAAAGAATGTGCCCAGCCGCATCGAGGCCATCGTCTCCGGCGTCACCGAGGGCTGCCGCCAGGCCGGCTGCGCCCTCATCGGCGGCGAGACCGCCGAGATGCCCGGCTTCTACCCCGAGGACGAGTATGATCTGGCCGGCTTCTCCGTGGGTCTGGTGGACGAGTCCGACATGATCGACGGCTCCACCCTCTGCGAAGGGGATCTGCTCATCGGCCTGTGCTCCAACGGCGTCCACTCCAACGGCTTCTCCCTGGTGCGCAAGGTGCTGCTGGACAACCCCAAGGCTCTGGATATCTATGTCTCCGAGCTGGGCCGCACCATCGGCGAGGAGCTGCTGCGCCCCACCCATATCTACGTAAAATCCATCCAATGCCTGCGCCAGCACGGCGTAACTGTCAAGGCCATCAGCCACATCACCGGCGGCGGCCTGTATGAGAATGTGCCCCGCATGATGAAAGAGGGCCTCACCGCCCGCATCCGCACCGCCTCCTACCCCGTGCCCGCCATCTTCGAACTCATTCAGAAGTCGGGTGACATCCCCGTGCGGGACATGTATAACACCTTCAACATGGGCATCGGCCTGGTCATCGCCATCCCCAAGGATCAAGTGGGCCACGCGCTGGACGTGCTGGCCCGTGCAGGCGAGCAGTCCTATGTCATCGGCGACGTGATCAAGGGCGACGCCGGCGTGGAGCTGGTCTGAGGGCAGGGCGCATGGTACGAATTGCCGTCTTGGTTTCCGGCGGGGGCACCAACCTCCAGGCACTGATCGACGCCCAGAGCCGGGGTGAGCTGAAAAACGGCCGCATCGCCGCCGTGCTCTCCTCCCGGCCCGACGCCTACGCCCTGGATCGGGCCGCCCGGGCCGGCATCCCCGGCTATGTGGTGGCCCGGAAAGACTTCGCCTCCAACCGGGAGATGACCATAGCCCTGGTGGACAAGCTCCGTGAGCTGAATATCGGGCTGGTGGTGCTGGCCGGCTTCCTGCACATCCTTACCGGGGAGATGGTGGCCGCCTTCCCCAACGCCATCCTCAACGTCCACCCCGCCCTCATCCCCTCCTTCTGCGGCGCGGGCTACTACGGCCTCCACGTCCACGAGGCCGCCCTGGCCTACGGCGTGAAGCTCACCGGCGCTACCGTCCACTTCGTCAATGAAGAGCCCGACGGCGGCCCCATCGTCCTCCAGAGGGCGGTGGAGATCTTGGAGGGGGACACCCCCGAGGTACTCCAGCGCCGGGTGATGGAGCAGGCAGAGTGGCATATCCTCCCCCAAGCCGTCTCCCTGTTCTGTGAGGGGCGGCTCTGTGTGGAGGGAAGGATCGTCCATATTTTATAATTTCATAGGAGGTATGGAGACATGAGCGATCTGCGTCTTCTGGCACTTGTCCTCAGCGGCGGTTTCCTGTTCTTTGGCGGAATCTGGCTTGGCGGAGACTACGGGCTCGCTCTGTTGCTGCTTGGCTTGGTCGTTCTGCTGGTTCCTGTTGTTCTGGCGTGTATTTCCCTGATCCGCTGGCTGGTACCTCCTAGCCAAAGCTCTCATGAGTAGTCCAGGTAGGAGATGTCTTCATATGAAACGAACCGCAGTCATTGTAATCCTATCTTTGCTTGCAGCATTCGTATTTTCTGCCTGTGCGCCCGCAGCCCCCAGCGGTCAAACGCCTGAATTTTTGAATGACATCGGGAAAACACTCATCGAATTAAAAAATGAGCATCCAGAAGGCGAAATAATTGAAAGCTTAGATTCATCCCCAGATTGTGCCGCTATATGCTTTGGGGAGCCGGAGGCGGAATATGCTTATTACTTTTTCGGAACGCAGAGCGGCGATTCTGAAAAGGCCATGAGCGAATGTGAGGAACAGCTGAAATGTGCGGGCTTTGTCACCACCGCAAACATACTTTTCCCAGACATGGAAGATGACATGTCCTTTGAAGATTTTTTCTCCTTGATCGGTGTGGACGATTATGAGTATTTCGGGGAAGATACGCTTGCAGCAGGTTGGTTAAGATTCATGTATCAAGATATGGAAGTAATGGTGAATACAAACGAAATGACTCCTGGCAACGGATTACATTTTAATTTTACAGGAGAAGAAATCGTGAAGCGTGATGCTCCGGTGTCGATTGCAGACCCAGAAATATTAAATACCAATAGTGACCTAGCGGGTGCAGTTATGTTCGATGAAACTATTTTGTGAGAACATATTGCTGCAACTGGTGTGTGCATTTCTTTCCCGAGGGATTGTCGAAATAATACATCCCCCTGTCTGTAGACTTATTTCAAGAATTCCTCACAAATGTTACATTCAGCAAGGCAATAACAGTATGATATCGTAGAATGGAGATTATCATGAAAAACCTGGATCTTACCGCGCTGCTGCGCGGCAACCCCTATCCCGGACGCGGCATCGTGCTGGGCAGCTCCCCCGACGGGGAGAAGTCCGTCATTGCCTATTTTATCATGGGACGCAGCGAGAACTCCCGCAACCGGGTCTTCGTGGAGACCCCTGACGGCATCCGCACCCAGGCCTTTGACCCCTCCAAAATGACCGACCCCTCCCTTATTATCTACGCCCCTGTGCGGGTGTTCGGCACCTCCACCATCGTCACCAACGGCGACCAGACCGACACCATCCGCGAGGGACTGGCCGCAGGCAAGACCTTTGCCCAGGCCCTCCACACCCGGACCTTTGAGCCCGACGCCCCCAACTACACCCCCCGTATCTCCGGGCTGGTGAAAAAGAACGGTGACTACACCCTGTCCATCCTCAAGAGCGCGGACGGCGATCCCGCCTCCTGCCGCCGGTATTTCTTCGCCTATGAGGCCCCCCGTGCCGGGCAGGGCCATTTCATCCACACCTACATGGGCGACGGCACCCCCCTGCCCTCCTTTGTGGGGGAACCGGAGCAGGTGGAAATCCCCTGCGGCACCCCCGCGGAGCTTGCCGACCTGTTGTGGGACAGCCTCAACGCGGAGAACAAGGTCTCTCTCTTTGTGCGCTACATCGACCGGAAAACCGGAGATTGGGAGACTGTGATCAAAAACAAGCATGCATCAGCCTGACGGACGGCCGCAGGCCGCCTCAGATACACACAGTCCGAGGGCGGCCCGCGGCCGCCGCTCACTTGACGGAGGTTTATCGCAATGACAGAACTGGAACTGAAATACGGCTGCAACCCCAACCAGAAGCCGGCCCGCATCTTTATGGAGGAGGGCGAGCTGCCTATCCAGGTGCTCAACGGAAAGCCGGGCTACATCAACTTTCTGGACGCCTTCAACTCCTGGCAGTTGGTGAAAGAACTAAAGGAGGCCACCGGACTACCCGCCGCCGCATCCTTCAAGCACGTCTCCCCCGCTGGCGCCGCCGTGGGTACCCCCCTCACCGACGTGGAGCGGAAAATCTACTTTGCCGAGGATATGGAGCTCTCCCCCATCGCCTGCGCCTATGTCCGCGCCCGGGGCGCTGACCGGCTGTGCTCCTACGGCGACTGGGCCGCCCTCTCCGATGTGTGCGACGCCGACACCGCCCGCTACCTGGCCCTGGAGGTATCCGACGGCGTGATCGCCCCTGGCTACACCGACGAGGCCCTGGCCATCCTCAAAACCAAGCGCAAGGGCGGCTATAATGTGGTGCAGATCGACCCAGACTACGTCCCCAAGGCCGTGGAGCACAAGGACGTCTTCGGCATCACCTTCGAGCAGGGCCGCAACAGCTTCGCCATCAACGAGGCCCTGCTGGACAATATCGTCACCGACAACAAGGAGCTGCCCGAGTCCGCCAAGCGGGACATGCTCATCGCCCTCATCACCCTGAAGTACACCCAGTCCAACTCCGTCTGCTATGTGAAGGACGGCCAGGCCATCGGCGTGGGCGCGGGCCAGCAGAGCCGCATCCACTGTACCCGTCTGGCGGGGAACAAAGCGGACAACTGGCTCCTGCGGCAGCATCCCAAGGTGCTGGGCCTCTCCTTCGTGGACGGCATCCGCCGTCCCGACCGGGACAACGCCATCGACGTCTACCTCTCCGACGAGTACGAGGACGTGCTGGCCGACGGCGTGTGGCAGAACACCTTTAAAATCCGGCCCGAGGTGCTCACGGCGGAGGAGAAAAAGGAGTGGATCGCCCGCCAGTCGGGCGTGACCGTGGGCTCCGACGCCTTCTTCCCCTTCGGCGACAATGTGGAACGTGCCCGCAAGAGCGGCGTACAGTACATCGTCCAGCCCGGCGGCTCCATCCGGGACGACCATGTCATCGCCACCTGCAACAAGTACGGCATCGTCATGGCCTTTACCGGTATGCGGCTGTTCCACCACTAATGGAGGCACACCGCTACGGTCTGAGCGCCGCCGCTCTCAAATATCTGGCCGCGCTGTTTATGCTGGTGGATCATATCGGGATGGTCTTCCCCACCATGCTGACCGAGCTGGGCCTGCCCACCTGGGCGGATGGGCTGCCCCGGCTCATCGGGCGGCTGGCCTTTCCCATTTTCGCCTACTTCGTGGCCGAGGGCTGCCGCCGCACCCGCTTCTTCCACCGCTATCTCATCCGGCTGGGAGCGTGTGCCCTTCTCTCCCAGGCGCCCTTCACCCTGGCCACCGGCGTCTGGGGCGGAAGTGTGCTCCTCACCTTCTTCCTCAGCGCCGGAGCCATCTATGGCTATGAGCGTCTGTCCAAAGCAGAGCACGGCCCAGCCGTGTCGGCCATTCCCCTGTTCGCGGCCTGTGCGCTGGCACTCCTGCTCAACGTGGACTACGGCTTCCCCGCCGTGCTCCTGATCTTCGCCCTTTACCTCTGCGGTGATAATCGCCGCCGAAAGCTGCTCTGTCTGGGAGCCGGTCTGGCTCTCCTCTATCTGCTCTACCAGCCCCTGATAGGGCTGCTCTCCCTCCCACTGTTCCGGCCGGACTGGATGGCGGGCTATCTGCTCCATGCCCTCCCTGTGTTTGCTCTCTACGCATTGTGCGCCGAGGCATCCCTCCTTCTTTTGGCCTGGTACCGTGGGCAATTGGGTGTGCAGAGCAAGTGGTTCTTTTATGTGTTCTATCCCGCGCACCTGCTGGGCCTATGGGCCCTGGGGCTGGCGCTGAATTGAGGTGTAAGCAATGAATGTTTTGATTGTCGGCGGCGGCGGGCGGGAGCACGCCATCGCCTGGGCACTGTCTAAAAGTGAGCAAGTGGAACAACTTTACTGCGCCCCCGGCAACGGCGGTATCGCCGCCCTGGCCCAGTGCGTCCCCCTCTCCGCCACCGACGTGGATGGAGTGGTCGCCTGGGCCCAGACCCATTCCATTGATTTTGTGGTGGTGGCGCCGGACGATCCCCTCGCCCTGGGCATGGTGGATGCCCTGGAGGATGCGGGCATTCCCGCCTTCGGCCCCCGGGCGGACGCCGCCATCATCGAGGCCAGCAAAATCTTTTCCAAGAATCTGATGGCCAAGTACCACATTCCAACCGCAAAGTATCAAACCTTTACAGAGCTCGCCCCTGCTCTGGCCTACATTGAGGCCGAGGGCGCGCCCATCGTGGTGAAGGCTGACGGCCTGGCCCTGGGCAAGGGCGTTATCGTGGCCCAGACGGTAGCCGAAGCCCAGGAGGCCGCCCGTTCCATGATGGACGGCCGCAAGTTCGGCCAGGCCGGCGCCAGGGTGGTCATCGAGGAGTGTATGACCGGCCCGGAGGTCACCGTGTTGGCTTTCTGCGACGGGGAGCATCTGGTTCCCATGCCCTCCTCCCAGGATCACAAGCGGGCCTTTGACGGCAACCAGGGCCCCAACACCGGCGGCATGGGCGCTATCTCCCCCTCTCCCAACTACACGCCTGAGGTGGCCCGCCGCTGTATGGAGGAGATCTTCCTGCCCACGGTGGCCGCCCTCAAGGCGGAGGGCCGCCCCTTCCAGGGAGTGCTCTACTTTGGCCTGATGCTCACCCCCGACGGCCCCAAGGTGGTGGAGTACAATGCCCGCTTCGGCGATCCCGAATGCCAGGCGGTGCTCTCCCTGCTGGAGACCGATCTGCTGGACATCTTCCTGGCCTGCCGTAACGGCACTTTGGACCATCTGAACATCCGGTGGAAGGACGGGGCGGCCTGCTGCCTTGTGCTGGCCTCCGGCGGCTACCCCGGCTCCTACGCCAAGGGTCTGCCCATCACCGGCCTGGAGGATGCCGGACAGCAGGCCGTGGTTTTCCATGCGGGTACCAAACTGGGAGACGACGGCACGGTGTTCACCAACGGCGGCCGGGTGCTGGGCGTCACCGCCACCGGGCCGGATCTGAACGCCGCGATCGACAGCGCCTACGCCGCCGCGGGGCACATCCACTTCCAGGACATGCACTTCCGCACCGACATTGGCCGGGTTTGAAGCCCTTGCGCCCCAAGGGGTGCTACTGCTGGTTGTCAAATTGGATGCTCCGGTTGGTTGCGTCTATCCGGGCCGTTCTGCTAAGATGAGCCCAAGAAAAAAGGAGGTTCATCACCATGGAATTTCGTGAACGGCTCTACCAGCTCCGCAAAGGGCGGGGCATTTCCCAGGAGGAGCTGGCCCACACCGTAGGGGTCTCCCGGCAGGCGGTACAGAAGTGGGAGGCGGGGGCCGCCACCCCGGATCTCGGCAACCTGTCCGCCTTGGCCGACTATTTTGTCGTCAGTTTGGACTATCTGGTGCGGGGAATCGAGCCCGAAAAGCCCGCAGCCCCTTCCCCTCAGCAGGCTGTCATCCAAAACTACTATACAGGCTGGAGCTATGAGTTCCGCAGCCGCCGCACCCTCCTCGGCCTGCCGCTGGTGCATATCAACCTGCGGGATCGTGGGCTCTGCCGGGCCAAGGGAATCATTGCCATCGGCAACGTGGCCACCGGTTTTCTGGCCATTGGCGGTTTTTCCGCCGGCCTGCTGTCCATCGGCGGCCTGGGTGTCGGACTGCTGACCCTGGGCGGACTGGCCGTGGGGATCGCCGCCGCGGGCGGACTGGCCGCCGGTCTCCTGCTTGCCCTGGGCGGCGGTGCGTTCAGCCTGGGGCTGGCACTGGGCGGCTGCGCCGTCAGCCAGTCTGTCGCCATCGGCGGGGCGGCGGTGGGACAGTACGCCGCCGGAGGCGCCGCGCTCGGCTCCACCCTTGCCATCGGCCAGGACGCCCAATCCTCCTCCGGCGGGCTGGCCCTCACCCTGGACCAGCTCCGCGCCTATGGTGGGAATACCGAGGCCCTGTTCCAGATGATCCACGCCCAGCTCCCCGAGGCCCCTGAGTGGGTCGTCCGTCTGCTTCTTCGCGTTCGCCCCTGAAAAAGAGCCCTTGCGCGGCCGCGCAAGGGCTCTTCCCTTATCTGTCTTCTCTGTAAGCTGAACTGTGTCCACCCGTCCCGGTGCCCCTATCATCACCGTTGAGAAATCTCCATGTATAGAAGGGGATACGGCGCTCCCTGTTCATCGCAGTCTGTCCTTTTATATACACAGAATCCCATGTGCTCATAAAAACCCTTTGCCTCTGGATTCTGTTCATTGACCGTCACGCTCTTAACCCCACAATGCTTCATCCCATATTCAACGAGCAGCCTTCCCAAGCCGTTTCCCCGTTTGTCCGGAACGAGAAACAGCATTTCAAGGCGACCGCCATCTACTCCCATAAATCCGACCGGAGCTCCGCTTTCCTCTCTGGCGATGACAAGCCTTGGAACCAAATTCAGCGCCTCGGGAACGTATTCCTTGATCTGTTCTATTTCACGGCTGGATAAAAAGTGGTGCGTTGCCCTCACGGACTGCTCCCAAATTTTCAGAAGCTGCTGGAGCAATACAGGCTGCCGTTCCTTCACTTCCGCTATTTCCGTATCCTCACCCCATTTGATTGCATTTCCAACATCAGCCTGCCACACAAATGCTGCGACTTCGGTCAGCCGGCTTGCTTATTTCTCATCCAGTGGGAGTGGGTCCGGTGCACGGTGGGTCAGCTCGGCACAGCAGGACTTGGTCAGCTTGTCCAGTCCCTCATCCTGGCGGGCCAGCTCCCCGGAGATCTGCTCCAGCGTCTGCCGCACCTGGTCCAGCTCTCCACAGGCCCTGGAAACCGCCGCGTCCATATCAGCGCGCAGGCGGCCGTAATTCCCCTGTACCCGGTTCAGCCACTGCTCCACCTCGGCCCGTGTCTTGCGGATGCGCTCCTCCGCCTCCGCCTGAACCGCCTGGGCGCGGCAGTGGGCCTCCAGCTCGATACCGGCGGTGCGGTCCTTCACCTTCTCATAGGCCGCCGCTGCGGGCCCCGCCTTGGCCAGCTTTTCCTCGCTCTCCTTCAGCCGGGCCTCGGTATCGGCCAACCGCTGCTTCGCCTTCTCCAGCTCTTCCTCCAGCAGGGAGATCTCCAGCTTGCGCTCCTCCGCCTCCTTGTGGGCGGCGGCCAGCTCCTCCCGCAGGGCCTGGAGCTCCTTCTCCTTGGCCTCCGTCTGGGCCTGGGCCGCGGCGATCTCCTCCGCCTGGGCCGCCTTGGCCGCCTCGGCTTCCGCCAGCTCCCGCCGGACGGCCTCCAGCTTCTCCCGGTGCTCCTGGTTCGACGTCTCAATATAATTCAGCACATCCTGCTTCTGAAACCCGCCAAAGGTGGACGTGCGGAACTGAAGTTCGGTGTCGCTCATACGGCACACCCCTTTTCTACAGAATCAGAGCTATTTTATCACAATTCCCGCTATAACACAAGCGCCACCCAGGCCATAGCTATCTGCACAATTCTTTCTTCTCCCTACTTGCGGTTTTGCGCAAAATCAACTATAGTTATAGTTGGCATTACGGCAAAATGTCCGGTCTATCGGGCTTATCCGGCGGTATTCTACGTTCAGAAACATTTGAGAACGGAGGTAGTTTTCCCATGACCTATCTGGCCCACATTGCCGGCGACGGCCGGAAACAGACGGCGGCGGAGCATCTCAATGGGACGGCGGAGCGGTGTGCCCTCTTTGCCGCCCCCTTCGGCGCGGAGGAGCTGGGGCGGCTGGCCGGCCTGAGCCACGACCTCGGAAAATACTCCATGGAATTTCAGCGCCGCCTTGCCGGCGGCCCCAAGGTGGATCACGCCACCGCCGGCGCCTTTGCCTGCTGGCGTATGGGGCAGCCTCTGGCCGCCTTTGCGGCGGCGGGGCACCACGGCGGCCTCCCGGACGGAGGCACTCAGGGAGATTCCCCGGATGCCGGAACCTTTTGGGGACGGATGAAGCGCGCGGAACGGGGCATGCTGCCCGACTGCTCCCCCTGGACGGAAGAGATCACCCTTCCCTCCCCCGCTCCTCCCCCCTGCGGCGCGGAGCCGCTGTCCCTGATGTTCTTTACCCGGATGCTGTTTTCCTGTCTGACGGACGCGGATTTCCTGGACACTGAGGCCTTTATGGACGGCTCCCCCCGGCCGGAGCACCCCGCTCCTCTGGATGACCTTTGGGAGCGGCTCCAGCGCCATATCTCCGGCTGGTTTCCCCCTCAGGGAGAGCTGAACTCCCGCCGCTGCGCCGTTCTGGAGCAGTGTATCCGGATGGGCAAAACCCAGCCCCCCGGCCTGTTTACCCTCACCGTCCCCACCGGGGGCGGAAAGACGGTGGCCTCTCTGGCCTTCGCCCTGGCCCAGGCCAGGGCCAGGGGGCTGCGGCGGATCATCTATGTGATCCCCTACACCTCCATCATCGAGCAGACCGCCCAGGAGTTCCGAACCATCCTGGGGGCGGAGAACGTGCTGGAGCACCACTCCAACGCCGCCTATGAAATCGACGCCGAGGCCACTCCAAAAACGGTCCGCCTGGCCCAGGCCGCGGAGAACTGGGACATGCCCGTGGTGGTGACCACGGCGGTGCAGTTCTTCGAATCCCTCTATGCCAACCGCCCTTCCCAGTGCCGCAAGCTCCACAACCTGGCCGGAAGCGTCATTCTCTTCGACGAGGCCCAGCTGCTCCCCCTCCCCTGCCTGCGGCCCTGCGTCCACGCCATCGCCCAGCTCGTTCAGCATTACGGTGCTTCCGCCGTCCTCTGTACCGCCACCCAGCCCGCACTGGGGCCGCTCTTTGCGGAGTTCCTGCCCGGCCGTCCGGCAGTGGAGCTCTGTCCGCCGGAGCTGTGTCCCCCGGAATCCTTCCGCCGGGTGTGCTTCCGCCAGGCGGGCCGGCTGGACTGGGATACACTGTCCGGACAGCTCCAGCAGCACGAGCAGGTGCTCTGCGTTGTCAACAGCCGCAAGAGCGCCCAGGAGATCTTTACGCGGCTCTCCGGCGAGGGGAACTTTCACCTCTCTACCCTCATGTATCCCGCCCACCGGCGCGCCAAGCTGGAGGAGATCCGCCGCCGGCTCAAGGGGGGCCTCCCCTGCCGGGTGATCTCCACCTCCCTGATCGAGGCCGGGGTGGATGTGGACTTTCCCGCCGTGTTCCGGGAAGAGGCGGGCCTGGACTCCATCCTCCAGGCCGCCGGCCGGTGCAACCGGGAGGGCAAGCGCCCCGTCTCGGAGAGCATCGTCACCCTTTTCCGGGGGGAGGCCGCCCCGCCGCCTCTGTTCCAGACCGCCATCGGCGTGGGCCGCAAGGTGCTGGAGCAGTATGACGACATCGCCTCCCAGGAGGCGATCCAGGCCTACTTCCATATGTTCCTGGAGCTGAATGGGGCGAAAGCGCAGGACAAATATGGTATTTTATCTAAAATTCACGAGGATCCGTTCCCCTTCCAGTCCGTGGCGGAGCGCTTCCACATGATCGACAGCCCCACCCGGACGGTCTACATCCCATTGGGCGCGGGCGCGGAGCTGGTCGGACGGCTTCGGGCCGGAGAGCGGAGCCGGACGCTGTTCCGCCAGCTCGGCCAATACGGCGTATCTATCTACGAAGAGCACTTCGCCGCCCTGGATCAGGCCGGGGATCTGGAGCGGCTGGAGGATGGCTCCGCTATCCTTGCCACCCTGTCCCTCTATTCAGAGGAAACCGGGCTGTCCCTGGAGGCGGACTGTGGGAAAGCCTTCTTTGTCTAAACAGCAGGGGAGCGGAGACGCTTCCGTCTCCGCTCCCCTGTGCCTCCTAATTAATATACATTTCTATATTTCAATCCACGCATGTTGCGACAGAAAATATTATATCACATGTGTCAACAAAAATTCATAGATATGTATTTTAAAGAGTTTGACGGATGACTAACTCTGATGTATAATATAGTCGTCTAAATGAATAGACGCAGGATGGAACGCCGGGCAGACGTGAGGTCTCATTCACTCTCTACTCCGTCTGCCGGTGCTTCCCCTGTCCAAACAATATATTATGTATTATGAAAGGAGTGAACGCCTATGTCCATTCAGCTGGAGGTCTGGGGGGATTATGCCCTCTTTACCCGCCCGGAGATGAAAGTAGAACGGGTGAGCTACGATATCATGACCCCCTCCGCCGCCCGGGGGCTGGTGGAGGCCATCTACTGGCATCCTGGGCTGAGGTGGATCATCGACCGCATCCATGTGTGCGCTCCCATCCGCTTCACCAACCTGCGGCGCAACGAGGTCAAGTCCACTCTCTCCGCCCGCTCGGCCCGGACGGTGATGGAGCGGGGCAAGGGAGAGCTGTATCTGTGCACATCCGACGACATTCAGCAGCGGGCCGCCCTGCTGCTGCGGGATGTGCGGTATGTCATTGAGGCCCATTTTGACATGACCAGTCAGGCCGCCCCCGGAGATAATCCGGGCAAGTTTCAGGACATTGTCAAGCGCCGCATCAAAAAGGGGCAGTTCTACCACCAGCCCTGCTTTGGCTGCCGTGAGTTTCCCGCCCATTTCCACTGGTGTGAGGAGCTACCCCCCTGCCCGAAGGAGCTGCTGGGAGAGCGCGATCTGGGCTGGATCCTGTGGGATATGGACTATACAAATCCGGAGGATATCCGCCCCCTGTTCTTCCGCGGCACCCTGCGGGACGGGGTGCTGGAGGTGCCCGCCCGGGACAGCGGGGAGGTGCGGGGATGATTTTGCAGGCGTTGACCCAGTATTACGAAACTCTGGTGCAGGCAGGCGTGCTTGCCGGCCCCGGCTGGGGGCCGGTCAAGGCCTCCTATGCACTCTCTATCGCCGCAGACGGGACGCTAGAGCAGGTTACGTCCATTCAGACGGAGCAGCTCCGAGGGAAAAAGACTGTGCTCGCCCCCCAGGTGCTCACGCTCCCTGCTCCGGTCAAACGCACAGTAGGGATCGCCGCCAATTTTCTGTGCGATAACTCCGGCTACATTTTGGGCGCAGACAATAAGGGCAACCCTCAGCGCTCCCTTGCGTGCTTTGCCGCCTGCAAGGCGCTTCATACCTCTGTTTTGGGGAGTGTGGATTCCCCCTCCGCTCAGGCCCTGCTGGCCTTCTTCCGCACCTGGATCCCGGAGTATACACTGGAGCATCCCGCTCTGGCAGAGTATCGGGAGGACATACTGTCCGGGGCCAATCTGCTCTTCCGTTATAATGGAAGCTATATCCATGAAGATCCCGAGATTCGGCGTGCCTGGGAGCGCCGCTATCGCGCCGATACCGACAGCCCAAGAGGTATCTGCCTCGTCACCGGCGAGGAAGGGCCGGTGGAGTCCGTTCACCCGGCCATCAAGAATGTGTCCGGCGCCCAATCCAGCGGCGCAGCTCTGGTCTCTTTCAACGCACCGGCGTTCTGTTCCTACGGCAAGGAGCAGAACCTCAACGCCCCTACCGGCAAATACGCCGCCTTCGCCTATACGGCCGCCCTCAATTACCTGCTGGCCGACCGGGAGCACGTCTACCGGCTCGGGGACGCCACCGTCGTCTGCTGGGCCAAAGGCGGCGGCGACGCCTACCAGGCCTTTTTCGGCGGGGCTCTGCTGGGGGCGCCGACGCCGTACAGCGCCGCGGATCTCCGCGGCATGACCGCACAGCTGTGCCAGGGAATCCCCGTGGACTTTCAGGAGGACAAGCTCGACCCCAACATGGATTTCTATATCCTAGGCCTCTCCCCCAACGCCGCCCGGCTGTCAGTGCGCTTTTTCCTCCACAATACCTTCCGGGGATTCCTGGAACACATCCAGTCCCACTACCGGCGGCTGGAGATCATTCGCCCCTCCTATGACAAGTTTGAGACCCTGCCCATCTGGAAGCTGCTGGACGAAACGGTAAACCAGAACGCCCGGGACAAGTCCCCCGCCCCCGATCTGGCCGGCGAGGTTCTGCGGGCGGTGCTGAACGACACCCGATATCCGGCCACGCTGCTCAACGGCGTCGCCCTCCGCATCCGGGCGGAACGGGAGGTCACCCGGGGCCGGGCCGCCATTCTGAAAGCCTATTACACAAAGCTGGCCGAGAGTACCGGCCGCGAACATCCTGATATACCGGAGGAGGTCTTACAAGTGTCTCTCAATCCTGACGCCACCAATGTCCCCTATCTCCTGGGGCGGCTGTTCTCCGTGCTGGAGGCCGTCCAGGCCGCTGCCAACCCCGGCATCAACGCCACCATCCGCGACAAGTATTTCAGCGGAGCGTCGGCTACCCCTGCCGCGGTATTCCCCGTCCTGGTCAATCTGGCTCAGAAGCATCTGAAAAAGCTGAACGCCGCCAACCGCGGTCTCTCCATCGCCTATGAGAAGCAGATGACCGAGCTGCTCTCCAAGCTGGGTACGGAATACCCCGCCCACCTGAATCTCCCCCAGCAGGGTTCGTTCCAGCTGGGTTACTATTTCCAGACTCAGGCCCGCTATCAGAAGAAGGAGGAGAAGTAATATGTCCGAGCCTATCAAAAACCGCTATGAATTTGTCATCCTGTTCGACGTGGAGAACGGCAATCCCAACGGGGATCCGGACGCGGGCAATATGCCCCGGGTGGATCCGGAGACCGGCCTGGGCATTGTCACCGACGTGTGCCTGAAGCGGAAGATCCGCAACTATGTGGAGACGGTGAAGGAGGACGCCACCGGCTACCGCATCTATGTCAAGGACGGCGTGCCTCTCAACCGCAGCGACGCCGAGGCCTACGCCGCCCTGGACGTGGACGAAAAAACCGTCAAGGAAAAGAAAAAGGCCGATCCCGACCTGGATCGGAAAGTCCGGGACTGGATGTGCGCCAACTTCTACGATGTGCGCACCTTCGGCGCGGTGATGACCACCTTTGTGAAGGCCGCTCTCAACTGCGGCCAGGTGCGGGGGCCGGTGCAGCTGGGCTTTGCCCGCAGCGTGGAACCCGTCATTCCTCAGGAGGTCACCATCACCCGCGTGGCCATCACCACCGAGGCCGACGCGGAGAAAAAGGGCACTGAGATGGGGAGAAAGTATGTGATCCCCTATGGTCTCTATCGCTGCGAGGGCTACGTCTCCGCCAACCTGGCCCGCAAGACCACCGGCTTCTCCGAGGAGGATCTGTCCCTGCTGTGGGAGGCAATCCTCAATATGTTCGAGCACGACCACTCCGCCGCACGGGGCAAGATGGCCGTGCGGGAGCTGATTGTCTTCCAGCACGACAGCGAGCTGGGCTGCGCCCCGGCCTGGAAGCTCTTTGAAGCGGTACATGCCACCCGGAGGGATCCCGGTGATCCCGCCCCTGCCCGCTCCTATCAGGATTACTCCGTCACGGTGGACGAGGCCGCCCTCCCCGCCGGAATCACCTGCCGGCGGATGGGGTGAACTTCCGTGAGGAGGAGTTCCTCCCCCTCTCCGGCCTTCAGCACTTTGCCTTCTGCCGCCGCCAGTGGGCGCTGATCCATCTGGAACAGCAGTGGCAGGAAAATCTGCGCACCATAGAGGGCCAGCTCTTCCATGAGCGTGCCCACGACGCCTCCCTTCGGGAGCGGCGGGGCGATACTCTGGTTCTCCGCAGTCTGGCGGTGGCCTCCCCTACCCTGGGACTGTCCGGCCAGTGCGACGTGGTCGAATTTCGCGCCGCGCCGGAGGGCGTCGCCCTCGCGGGCGAGGAGGGCCGCTGGCTGCCCTTTCCCGTGGAGTACAAGCGCGGCCGGCCAAAGCCTCACCAGGCGGACGAGCTTCAACTGTGCGCCCAGGCCATGTGTCTGGAGGAAATGCTGTGCTGCCCCGTCCCGGAGGGCGCGCTCTACTATGGCGAAACCCGCCGGCGCACTCCGGTGCGCTTCTCTCCAGAGCTGCGCCGTCAGGTTCAGTCCGCCGCAGAGGAGATGCACCAGCTCTTCCGGCGGGGCCACACCCCCAAAGCCAGGCCGGGCAAGTTCTGCGGCGCCTGTTCTCTGAAGGAGCTGTGCCTGCCGCAGCTGATCCGGCGGGAGTCCGTATCCGATTATCTGAACCGGGCCATGGAGGAAACGCCATGAGACATCTGTTGAACACCCTCTTCGTGACCTCGGAGGACATCTATCTGTCCCTGGACGGCGAAAATGTGGTCGCCAGCCGGGAGCATCAGGAGGCCGCCCGCTACCCGCTCCATACCTTGAGCGGCATTATCTCCTTCTCCTACCCCGGTGCCTCTCCCGCCCTGATGGGCGCCTGTGCAGAGCACGGAATCTCTCTGGCCTTCTGCACGCCGCGCGGGCGGTTTCTGGCCCGGATCGCCGGGAGCACCTCGGGAAACGTCCTGCTCCGGCGTGTCCAGTACCGCACGGCGGACGAACCCTCCGCCAGCTGCCGCATTGCCCGCAGTATGATCTTCGGCAAGGTCTATAACGCCCGCTGGAGTATCGAGCGCACCCGAAGGGATCACGGGCTCCGGCTGGACGCCGCCAGCCTGACGGCCTCCGCGTCTCATCTGAAAGAGCTTCTCCCCCAAATCGCCGCGGCCGCCTCTCTCGAGCATCTGCGCGGCCTGGAGGGCGCCGGAGCAACCCTCTATTTTGGTCAGTTCGACCAGCTGATTTTGGGTGAAAAGCCCCTCTTTTCCTACCAAAGCCGCAGCCGCCGTCCGCCGCGGGACCCTGTCAACGCCCTGCTCTCCTTTGTCTACAGTCTGCTCTCGCACGACTGCGCCTCCGCACTGGAGAGCGTGGGGCTGGATTCCTATGTTGGCTTCCTCCACCGGGATCGCCCTGGCAGGACCTCTCTGGCCCTGGATCTGATGGAGGAGCTGCGCCCCTGTATGGCCGACCGGTTCGTTTTAACCCTGATAAACAACCGAATGGTGGGGCGGCAGGACTTTGATTTTCTGGAGAATGGGGCGGTCTTTTTGAGCGACTCTGGCCGCAGAGCCGTTCTGAAGCGTTGGCAGGAGCGGAAAAAGGAGCCTCTGACCCACCCCTATCTCCAGGAAAAGATCTCTTGGGGACTGGTTCCCTATCTCCAGGCGCTGCTTCTGGCCCGCTGCCTCCGCGGCGACCTAGATGCCTATCCGCCCTTTTTGTGGAAGTGAGGCCATTATGCTGGTTTTGATTACCTACGACGTCAATACGGCGGATGCCGCCGGGCGCAAGCGCCTGCGGCAGATCGCCAAGCAGTGCGTCAACTACGGCCAGCGGGTTCAGAATTCCGTCTTTGAGTGCAAGCTGGACCCGGCCCAGTACAAACTCCTTCAGGCCAAGCTGTGCGCAATCATGGACCCCGAACGGGACAGTCTCCGCTTTTATTCCTTGGGAAATCGCTATGAGCAGAAGATCGAACACTTTGGCTGTAAGCAGACCTACCTTCCAGACGAACCTTTGATTTTGTAGCGTGCGAAGTCCAAGATGACACGCCTTCTCCGGCCGGTTCGCACCCAAAAAGCATAAAGGAAAGCTTAATGGAGCATAGGCGCGTTTGTTTTTGTCTGCTCAGCCTTCTTCCCCTTGTGCAAATAAGCGAATTGAGCCAAGCAAACTCTCTGCTCTTTGGTAAAGTTTGCTGTCGCACCCCTCGCGGGGTGCGTGGATTGAAATCAGGGCTTAGGGGCCAGCGCGGCCACCCTGGCGGCCGTCGCACCCCTCGCGGGGTGCGTGGATTGAAATTCAATTGAGATTGTCTCCATATGCCCCTCCTTATCCGGTCGCACCCCTCGCGGGGTGCGTGGATTGAAATTTATGCCGGAGAACGGGGCAGACCGCCACGAAAAAGTCGCACCCCTCGCGGGGTGCGTGGATTGAAATCGCAAGAACCACGTGGAGGACAGGCGCCTCCAGGTCGCACCCCTCGCGGGGTGCGTGGATTGAAATCTTTGCATCGTCCACGTTATCAAACTCATCCAAGGTCGCACCCCTCGCGGGGTGCGTGGATTGAAATCAAAACCGGGAGGCCGTCATACTCCATGAGGCGCAGGTCGCACCCCTCGCGGGGTGCGTGGATTGAAATAAGCCGCTTTTTGACGACGGTGAGGTTGTTCGCCGTCGCACCCCTCGCGGGGTGCGTGGATTGAAATTTCAGTGATGTTATATTTGAAGGCCACATAGAGGTCGCACCCCTCGCGGGGTGCGTGGATTGAAATTGTTAAAAGTCCCATTAGTTGTATATATAGTAAGTCGTCGCACCCCTCGCGGGGTGCGTGGATTGAAATAC
>OGJD01000313.1_pt1 | contig 45145 bp, 59 predicted proteins | sample 1571971 | NCBI WGS metagenome assembly OGJD01 (sample SAMEA2582117, study PRJEB24529) | metagenome | biome: Human gut stool | place: China | collected 2011
ACTATCGTTATTTTATGGAAATTATAGAGCGTTTTAGTTACATTCATTTCAATCAAGGTTACTAAAATTCTTGATTTGAGCATAAAAAAGACTTAATAATACTTAGCCTTTTTTGAAATGGTATAATAAAACAAAAAGGAGAAATCGAGATGGATGTTTGTAAACACACGATAGAGATTTATGATGACAAAACCAAAGATATAGAAACACTGCTTTTTGCCAATACGAACAGCATAGATACAAGTTGCAATTGGCATTACTCTTGGATGGGACCGAGGTTGAAGTATTGCATGCACTGTGGTAAAAAAATTGTTTACGACACTAAGAAATATGAATACGCGGAAGAATAAAAGTTAGGGTTGCCACTCTAGCTTTTTTGTTTGGACAAAAAAACTTGGCAGCATGAGCTACCAAGTGGCATGAAAAAAACAAAAACATTGAACGTTAAAGTCCATATATAGTGTACCTCTATTTAGATTAAATGTCTAATGTTATATCGAGAAGACACAAAAAGGCTAGGGTTGTCCTAGCCTTTTTTATCGGATATTTTCTAAATTATTTTCAATCCATTTGAGACGGTTTTGGCGACCAGACGGAATAGGTTCTTGACCTCTTGAATAATCTTTAAACCGCATTTGAAGCATGTAAGAGCCCCCACCTAGCGAGCTAGATTCTAATGCAATTTCTAAATAAGCACTAGAAATCCAGTTCCCGCTTGCCGTATACATTCTACCGGCACCGCCAATGATGTCTTCATGGCTAGTCTCAAGCCATTTAAGGAGTTGTTGTTTCTTAAATTGGTCATAATAAGTATAGAATGCCATATTCATTTTCAAGGAATTATCCAAATAGTATTTATGCTGAGCCTTGCCAATCATAGCAAGCTCAAAATCGTCAAATAGGCAATCGAGCATGGCGTTCACTCGTGCCGCCCCCATCTTCTCTATAGAGGTGCCCCCGTTTTTGAATTTTTGCCAGTTTGCATCAGTGAATTTGATGCCTGGCAATTTGTAGAAGTCGTTTTCAAATTTGAAATAGCGTCCTACGTACTCTAAAATCAATTCTTTGATATCGTTGTTGATTTCCATTTTTATTTCTCCTTATGCTACTTCCCAGACTTTTTCAGAAATGTAGTAAGTACCGATGTTGGAACCGTCAGCTACCACTTCGATGCCGTAGTAAGCACCTACTTTGTGCATTACTTCGTTGAATTTAACCACTTTAGCAGCGTCTAGCACTTCAACCATTGACCATTTGCCAGATTTACGCATTTTAGCTTCAACTGCTTGGAATTTAGCAAGGCTAGTGTCACTATCTTTGATAGCAGCCCACGCCATTTTCATAGCTCCAGCGATGTATTCAACAGCTTTACCACCGAATTTTTTAGCAGCTTCTTTTGCGATTCCCCAAGCGTTTTTCATAAGTTCTTTTTTCATGGTTCTTACTCCCTTTCTTTATCTTGCATGTATAGTATATATCATACATGATAGTTTGTCAACGCTTTTGATAAAGAAATTTAGTTTTTTTGCAAAATAAAAAACCCCGACTAAAAGCCGGGGGCAGTTCGAGAATTTTCATCGAAAGACGCCAAGTATTCCAATGACTATAGTATCACTTATCACATAGATTGGCAAATATAAAAAAGAGCTATGAGATACCCTCGTAGCTCTTTGCCTATGATGGATATTCATTATAGCACAAAAAATAAAAAAACGCACCAGACCCCGTAGAGTTACTGGCACTTTCCTAGATATATTATACCAAATAAAAAAGCCCCAGCAAAATGCTGAGGCTTCGACCACTACTGCCATGATATCCCTATTGCAGTGTGAGGGGAGGTGATATACTCCTTTTCGTTTTTTAGTTTTCGTGGTCTGGTTTAAGCGAATGAACCGAATGACGTTACACGGCGGCCATTCTCTGATTGTCCGACTGCGACATAGCGACGATTTCCAGACCCGCCAATGTAGCTAATCCAGATATAGCCGTCAACGTCACACCAGCCGTCATAGTTGATAGTTTCACCAGCTCCATAGACTGCCACGATTTCTGCGCCTAGACCGGCACCAGCTCGAACATTAAGAGCTGATACTTCAACCGTAAATGTCCCGGTTTCCTCGTTGATAGTAATTATACCATCAAACGGGGTTGGGGTTGGTGCAGGGGATTGTGGTTGATTGTCTGTTGGGAAATAGAACCAGCCCACAATACCGTCAAAATTGCGTGTATTGTAGCGAGCAGGGCCACCAACGTATAAACTATCAGCGTTGCCGTCAATATTCTGCTCGATGGTTCGCATGGTGTAGCCGTCTGAATCTTCGATAACCAGACCAGTGTGGCCGTAAGGATGGCCGTAGATGTAAATAGTATCCATGACGAATACAGCGCCACGACGTGGACGGCTGTCGAGGTTGCCTTCTTGGTTATACTCAACCTCATAGCCTGCTGCTGCCGCTGAGTTGAGCAAGTCAATAGCGTTTCCCCAAAGAGCTCGACCAAAGAAGTTGATTGAGATAGAGTTAGGCAGGTCAACACACTGTGTTCCCCACGATCCATCTGCATCAGTACCGACACCAGCGTCAGCTAGATTTTCTGCGAATAGAATGATGTCATTATCTGTTGCCATATAGTAGGCCTCCTTAAATTAGTTTCGTCCAACCGCTAGGCACGGCTGGGTTAGTAGTTAAATAGTTGGCATGCCCGAAACATGCCCCGTTGGTATCCATGCCAGAACCTCTAAACGTGAGCTTACCACTGGCGTTAGCGACCAGAAATGGCGCATACCCTTGCTTAGAACTGTACTTAGTGAATGGAATGGTTAGGTTTCCAGCGTAGTCTAGCAAGCTTTCTGGCCATGTTTCTGTCGCTTCATCCTTATCAGTCTCGGTTGAGCTACTGATATATTCATTGACCTTGATTGAGATATCAATAGCATTGCCATAGACGGCCATTTTAGCCGTTACCTTGCCTTTAAATAAGGCTGGCAAGTATTCGTCTGGAATCTTATAGACAGCCATTTCTGGGGCTGATACGGTGCTTGTGGGCACGCCCGTAGTCTCTAGTTTAGAAACTCGGTCAGCAATTGCTTGACGCTTAAACACCCAGTCACGCATGGCTTCTTGCAACCAAGGCGCTGCTGGATTGCCATAGCTCGGATTGTCAACCAGATAGAGATGCCCAACGTGTTCCTTGTCAGCTTTAGCCAATACTTGCTTGTAATTGTCTTTGGTGACATTGTAAATGCAATGCCAGAATTTAGTCGAATTCTCACGCTTGCAATAATCGGGCGTAATCTCACGCTCAAGGTACTTATCCGCTGAGCTTTCAAAATTCATGAAGACGTCAGCACTGTCAAGCAATTCCTCGACCACGTTAGAGCCTGGATTGGCCACGATAGTAGTATCAACGCCCTCGAATTTCTTGAAATACTGATTTAATTCCTTGTATTTCGGAATTAAGCTAGCTTGCTCAGAGTAGCCGTTGATAGTTTCATCGAAAAATATACCGTCAATCAGGTTTGGCATGTCCTGCTTGTATTTGCGGTAACGACCTAGCAAATCGTCCTTATCAAAATTCCCATAGCCCGTTGGGAGATAGATTAGGACACTAGCCCCAACCGCTTTAGCACGTTTGGCTTGCTCGATATGCTCTGGTTGGACTGCACCCCTACCGCTATCAACATTGATGATAACGAAACCGATATTATCCTTGATAGTCACTGCTTGATTCCATTTAGAATCGGCTTTGTGATAATCCGGATACCAGTAAGAGATGGGACTGATTCGACGTTCACCAGCGTTTGGATTGTCGATTTTATTTTTTAACTCTTCAATTTCCTTTGTAGGTAATTGAGATTTTAACACAAATGGGTCTGGCATCCATGCACGTGCTTCTACAACATGAGTCACAAAGTTATCGTATGTTGGAAATAACGAATACGCGGTTTGTGTAGTCAACGATGAAGATTGTTTATCTTTAATTTCTTTAATATCAGCCCCAACCGCTTGAGCAAATTCTGTGAACTTACTCATAGCGCTCACGCTTTCGCAGAATTATATACACTTACAAGGTCTTCTTGCTCGATGGTATCGATACGAGTACCCATCTCAATCATTTTAGTAATGATACCGCTCTCTGTATTGCCACCCGCTGCGGTGATTTTATCAGCGATTTCCTTGAGTGTATCAAGTTCTTCTGGTGCATTACCGATGATGTCAGCTTTCGCTTGCGTGATAGCTTGCGTCAAGCGTTCCTCGCTGACACCAGCCGGCTTGCTGGCAATAGATGCCTTAATCTCCTTGATGTCAGCACCGACTGCCTGGGCGAAATCACGTAATTTACTCATTTATAGTTTCCTTTCTAAATTTTAGCTAGATTGTAGACATTAACGAGGTCTTCAGTCGTATCAGTGCCACTGATTAGCCCAGATTCTCGCAATTCATCAGCTAGTAACTTTAATTTAGGGCTCTTGTCCGATGGAATAGCACTGTCAGCGTTTAGTGAGTTTTTCACTTTAACCTTGAAATTATTAGACGGGAAAATATGCCCATCTAGTTTAATTTCGAGGTAGTAAGTGCCAGTAGCTACCACATTGCCCATCGAGAACGAGAACACCCCATTCTCGACAGCAACGTCTTGATAAACCGCTATTTTGTCTTTCTTAAAAATCGACACCTTGCCAGTGCCCGTTAAATCCATGCGGTTTTCGTCAGCGTCTAAAATCTCAAATGAAAAAAGCGAAGAAACATCTCCGCTCTTTAACACATTACCGCCTTTGAGTTGGCGAATTGAGGTCATGAGTCTAGCCATAGACTAGTCCTCGTAAGGTTTAGTGTATGATAGTGCTCGTTCGCTATCACCAAGCCCTTTTGTTGTTGGATCTGGCAACATATTCAAGGCGTTAACCACTGTCAAACCTACCAAATAAGGGTTTGATAGGAATTTGCCAAACAACCCAAACAGCGCTCCCCAACTTGTGATATCTTCGAATTTGATACCAAAGTAAGCCAAAATTGGCAGTGCCAAAGCTAGTGCAAAACGTGTTACGAATGTGCGGTTTTTGAAACGAATAGTCCAGTTAATTTTCATGTTAGTTCCTCACTTCTAAATTAATGTATTTTTTATAAAGGGCATCAATGTACCCATTGCCACCTAGTTTCTTGTAGCTGGAGTGCATCTTGTGGATCACATCTGAATTATGAACAGTGGTATATCCACGCTCTAATTCTTTGGAAATGTCACGCTCTAAACGTAGGTACATAGTCACCAAATGCGCTTCATCATGCACAGCTAACTTGTCATTTAACTCGTTGATTTTCTCGCCGTTAATTTCTCCTAATTCTTGAACGACTTCAACGGATTGTTGAATGGTGCTTAATTCCCCTTTTAACTCACCAAACTGCTCTTTGTTTAAGTTCGCTGATTTACTAGCTTTCATCCCAAACCAGCCCGTCGCTACCACACCCACTGTTGGGGCAAGGTGAGCGATTAAATCTGAAACATTCAATGAGCGATACCTCTTTTAACTATTCTTTTGTCAATTGAGCCAAAAGCTCGTCGTCTTCAACCATGAGAGCGATTTGTTCCTTCACTTTTGGTTTCAAAACTTTAGGGACTTTTGCGAACGGATAGTATCCAGCAACAATGTTAATTGCAAATAATTTAGCCATCATATCTTTTTCTCTTTCTATTACTTCTTTACTTTTCTTCAATTTCAACGATAGACGTTTCAACCAAGTCTTCATCGGTCAATACCTCTTTCTCATATAGTTTTTGAATAATATTGATCAATGTAAGTTGCGCTGTTCTCGATTGCTCTTGCTGTTTCGTCATTTGCGCTTCCATCTTAGCAATCGTCTCAGCGGCTTTTTTATTTAGAACGTTGTATTCTTTGATTTTTTCATCAAGCTCATTAAACTTCTCGGTCTCAGCACGTTGTGGGAAATTCTCTTGATAGATCACTTCAAGCGCTGCGTTTAACAGCTCGGTATTTGACAAGTCGATTTTCTCGACCGGTAAAAAGACGGGAACGATAGCCCCGTCTGTGTTTTTTAAAATCACCTTGGTGGCGGACGCTGCACCACTTGCATCGTACTCTTGAGATTTTGAAGCGTATTCAAATTTCATAGATTAACCTTTCTGTTTAAATCGTGATTGTTAGTTGTCCGACGTAGAACAATCCATTCTTAGTCTCCAGAGCTGTCAATGTGTTTGTATCTTTATTGAACTGAACGTGTGTGTTGACAGATCCATCAGTTGTCCACGCTGCTGCAACAAACATATAATTCTGTTGTGAAGACAAAACCTCTTTCGGTACAGTTGCAAATGCAATGTTATTCCCGTCTCCAGTAAACTCATATCTAACTGTAAGCACGTCTCCGACACGCTTATAGAAACTCTTATCATAGCCAGCTGGTTTCCATCCAGTGTTGATTAGATTTGTGTTTTCGTTTTTGGCAAACTCTTTCCAAGGCTCCCAGTCGTCAACTTTTTTCGACCATCGGTGATGTCTGAAAAAAAGTTGTCCGTTATTGCCCCAAAAAATCTGGATAGCCTCTTTAAAACCGTCGGTATTCTTCCCATAATTGCTGTAGTGGAATAGGTATCCCCACTGTCCGTTAGGATTGCCCGGTGCCGATTTATCAATGTAGTATTGCCCTGGTTGATCTAACCAATTTGCGTTGGTAACGTTAGGTTTGCCGTCTATCCATTTTGGACTGCCATTGTTGCTAGTCAGCTGGTATTGCTGGATAGGGTTATTATTTGCATAAATATCACCAGCTACATCAAGAGCCCCACGTTCCCGGACCTTGGCAACACCGAGCCCCGATTGGTCATAAGATAGCGCCACGCTCTCAACAGGAACATCAAGTTTAAAACTTGTGTGAGTGAATTTGTCTTCTAAAACCGCCAAAATTTGCCACGACTTATTAGCAGCATATACACCCGCTAAATTAGCAGAGGAATTGACTAGGCTTGAAACGCCAGCCCAATCTCCAGAGGCGGGGCCGGTGTCTGTTGTGTAGGTGTCCTTGCCGTAAGGCGTCACCTTAAAGGTTAATTTCATGGTATTTTTTTGAACACCATTGACAGCCAATGGCGCCACCTTTGCGTTCCTTAGAACTTGCAAAGTGCTTGATGTAGCACCAACCCTTGTCACGTCGAATTTCAGCGATGGTGCGAAATATTCTAGGACGTTGATGTTGACTTCTTTAAAATCGGACCATCGTCCACGGCTGTCTGAAACCCTAGCTCTTACTACTGCTTGCCCAGAATAATTCATTATCCCAAACGAAGCACCATTCGAGTTGATAGACTGGTTCTTACCAGAAATTTCAGCATAGTACCCAGTTATAGTAGAGCCAAAAACTCCCTTGGCACCACTGAAATCAACTCGGAAATTCGACATGATTTGAATGAAATTATTACCGCTCATTATCCGTCGAACTACCTCGTTAGTATCAGTTAGCGTTATTTCAGCCAGCGTTGGTTTAATTTCTTCTGGAACACCAATATTAATAGTAGTTGATTGCGTCCCAACTTTAGCCCCTTGAAAATACGAGTCAACCGAGATAGTACCTTGAACATTAACAGTGTTTGGAAATTTGTTGATTAAATCAAGTGGAATCGTCCAATTTGTTGATGTGTCAACGTTGCTAGCTATTGTCCCAGATGCATCTCCTATTTGATATCTAACCGTGTGTTTAAATAGCGAGTCTTTCCGGTCAATGGTAATTGTCGTTTCTTTCCCAAAAACAGCGTTAGCTACTTTAAAATCGCTAGCTTTTCGAGTGTTCGATAAATAGAAATCGTTCCCGCTTATTTCAAGTGTGTTCGGGCTGTATCCACCGCCACCCGTAAAACGAGCCATAACGCCGAATTGTCCCCTATTATAAGAGGTACGACTAATTGCCACGGTTTCGTCGATTAGCATAATGACAGAGTTTTGACTGGTCATAGTTGGACTTCCAGACCACTCCAAACGACGGCCCCCATCAAAATCAATAAAGGCGCTGCAAGAATAGCCCGTAAACGTCCAACCTGTGTTTAACAATGCTAATCGGAAGCGTGCTCGGCTTGTGTTTGTTGTCGGGTCAATATCAAGTTGGTCAACCCAAAGTCTAAGTCTATAGCCTCTATCATTGTTACTCCAAAATTCAGCCAATTAAAATCCTCCTACATATCGAATGACATTCATGTCTGGGTTAATGTGGTATTGTTCCTCACGATATCGCCCAATTTGAATGGTTTTCGAGAAAATACCATTCTCGATGTGAATGACACCTTGAGAAATGTACATGACTTCAACCCCAGAACTGAACATCGAAATCCGCCCGTTAGGATTAAACATCATGCTTGAGCTGCCGTCGTTTTTACCAATAACCAGACCATCGTTTGACGAGCTCATGTAAGTGTCGATGAAATTCCAGCGCTCAGACAGCTCGCCTAAATTTTTAGCGATGGTAGACACCCGCTGGCTTGCACTAACCAAAGCTTTCTCAGCTGCGGCTCTCTCGGTCTCGTTTGACTTAACAAAATCTTGGTAAGTTTTAATCCAGTTATTCAAAATTTCAGCGCTCGCTTTGGCTTCCATTTCTGCTTGGATAATTCCAGCTCTCTCGTTGAGTGCATTAATCTGTTCTAGCGTCAATGCACTATCCGCCTTGCTGTTTAGTTGTTTCTCTAAATCTTTCGGGGACGCTTGCCATGCTCTATCAGTCGTACCCTCGTAGCAGTCCAACTCAGTGAAGAATAACAACGACTCGCTACCGTTAGCCGTCCCTTTGTTATCAATACGAATGAAACCTTCATCACATTCACCAGAATTAAATGTCAAATGCCACTTAGCGAGTCCGGTAGTTGACGGTGATCCGTTGTGCGATTTGAAATTGACTACTTTAGTGAATGTTTTGCTAGTTTCATCCGACTTACGACCAAGGAAATAGATGTCTACGCCTTTGATGTTTCCAGTGGCAAAAGATTGAATGTTGAATGAATAGTCAGTATTTCGTTTGACTGGAAAACGTAGTGTCGAAGCTGGGACTCCTGATGACGATGTTCTTAGCAGGAACAGCGGTCTAGCGCTGTTGTAGTAAAAACCATGGTTCGAAATGGATAGATTTTCGTTTTTCTGTGGCACTTCCCAGAAACCCCAATTATCAAGATTATCCGGAAAGGCTGAGTTAGTGATTAGATTTTCACCGCCAACCGACACACTGCCAGTCATGTCATTCCACGTATAATCGGCTGGGTTAGTGCTGTCTGCTTGGTTGAAATTAGTACATACGCCTAAATAGCGCTTGTTTCCATTCTGGGTCAAACTGAAACCATCTCGACCATCGGCGCTGTCAGCGTAAGCGAAATGGACGTAAGGTGTTTTTCCGTCCGCCCCAGCTTTTCCGGGAATACCATCTCGCCCATCGCTACCTTTCCACTTGCTCCAGCGGTAATCTTGCGGGTTTTGACTATCGATAGCATTGAAGTCTTGATACATACCGATAAATGGTTTGTTGGTGTCTGTTTGACTAAAACCACCACCGATTGTGTTATCAGCATAAGCAATGTGGGTATACTGTGTTTTACCATCCGTACCCTTAACGCCCGGGATTCCTTGGATTCCTTGTGGGCCTTGCAAGCCTTGTGGGCCTTGCAAGCCTTGTGGACCACGCTCACCTTGCGCTCCACGTTCGCCTTTATCTCCTTTTTCACCCTTTTCGCCGACTTTAGACACCGAATAGCCCGTTTCATTGGTATTATCCGTATAAGTCCAAACCGTCTTGGTCCATAGGTATTGCCCCGCCGGCACATTAGGCACTTGGCTGTTCCAACCAGTCGTTGGAGCAGTTGTTCCCGACGTACCCACTGCGTAAGTAATTGTGGTTTTCTTAATCCCTACGCCATCCTTGCCGGCTATACCATTGTTCCCATCGTTGCCGTCTCTTGCCACGTAGGTTTTCTGATACCCAGTTTCAGAGGTGTCATCGGTGTACGTCCAGACTGTTTTTGTCCAAAGATACTTACCTTTGACTAATGCTGGCGGATTTGCCGTCCAGTTAGTAGGCTGTGCCGTTTCGTTGTCAGATAGCCCGTAAGTGACAGTTGTGTTTTTGATCCCTACCCCATTTTTGCCGGGTAGTCCGTCGTTACCTCTGTCGCCTTTGTCCCCTTTCGGACCTCGTTCGCCATCGACTACCTCGGTGAATGTAACCTCTCCGCTAGCTGCTAATTCATCGTCGAGGTAAGCTTCGACAGTAACTTGCAAGGTGTTCTCGAAATCTGTTGGTTTAACAACTAACTGATTGCCAGTGCCAATGATTGCGTCACCGTTTTTGTAAAACAAAAGTGGTTGGTAAATCTTACCGTTCCTTTCAAGCGATGCTTTTAACACACTTTGACCTACATTGTTCTTAAACGTAGTCCCGTTATCGGTTGAAAGTTTCAACTCGTAAGGGATGGCTTGCTCGGCCAATTTAGCCATGCGAGTCAACAAACTGTCAGATACTTTATTCTGCAACGCTTGGAAATTAGCGAATACCGTTTTGTTTTCAATAGGATTAGAAAAGCTAATTTGTTGTTCACTGACACGGGCTTCAAGCATAAGCATTGGTGAGAAGCCGGTGTCTTGGATTTTAACAGTGTCCCCGATATCGAGGTCGAGGAAACCGTCGACTTCGTAAGTTATGGCTGGGTAGCAGAATTTACGCAAGTTTCTCAGCGCTGTCGAAATCAGCACGTCCTCGCTATCTGTCTCAACTTCCATATCCTTACGAATCCAGTTGTCGTCGTTTTCTTTACCAGTTAGAATAGCTGGGTATAAATCTTTTGAAAGAGGTGCATATAGCACACCGTTGGCAAGATAGAACTCAACTTGTCCTTTATCGTTCTTCCACTCCTGTTTTTTCTTCGGATCGATAGTGACTTCAACCGTGCTGACAGAAGTTTCTTCAACTTCGACCTCTGGAGCTGTGACGTTTGGTGTGCTGCCAGTTTCCGTCCGACCCTCAACAGTTTTTCCCTCTTTCAATTCAGGGGGGTAACATAGCGTTTCAATAGCGCCTAGATAAGCACTAGCTGGATAGCTGTTTTGGACGACATATTGACGGCCTGCATAGTTTTGTTCTAAAACCGTAACGGTGCTGCCATTGTTAGCTACGATAATTGAAACGTGCCCCCAAACTGACGTACCTTGATAGGCATTATATGGCTTGATATTAGCAATAGCTCCAGCTTTCAATTGGTTGGTGTTGCTAGGTCTGACAACGCTCCAGCCAAATCTATCCCATGCGTAGTCGGTACCAATCTTGCCCGCTGCCATACCAGCACCAATCAAACCAGAGATGCCGGTTACACCACCACCGAGCCCTGGGCCACCTAATTTCATGGAATACCAAGCTGCCAATGCGTAACATTGACCACTACCAACTCGACGGCCTTTCAGTCCGTGCATTTCGTTGATGACAGCGATAACTTTATCAGCCTTGACCGTCCTAGTCACTGGCTGGTTAGGTTGGGTGACTTGATTATTTGGTTGTCTCCACAAATCGTCAAGCTTGTCCAGAATGTTTCCATTCGTTCGGTTGATACCGTTTCGAATATCTCGCATAAGAGCGATATAGTGAGCGTATCCAGCGGCAGCATAATCATAAAGAGCTCCACCGATTCGGAAGAGCCCTTTTGTGTATTCTTCGATATTCTGCTTGCCTTTAACGCCATACATTTTACGGCCACCACTTGTCTGCTCTGCTAGCAGATAAGTGTAGTCCTTCATGTAATCGTCAACACTAGCATAGTGCATATACGTCCCGCCCTCGTTAGCGGGCCTAGCGCTACCAGTGGTAACAACAACACCACTAGGGCGAGTTTGAGCACCTCCGGTGATACCGCCCCAGTTGTTGTCTCGTTTGGCTACGTTTGAAGCGCCCCACCAAGACTCAAGATAGAGTTGAGCTAGGACACCAGACGGTAATAGATTGCGCTGAACACATAGATTTAAAATGGTTTGCACCAATGCAGCACTTAACGGGTGTCCTGCATAAGACAAATTGCCCCCAGTATATTTCTTACCGCCACTAGCTGCTTGAGCTGTGGATGGGTTAGAAACTTTTTTCGTACCCTTTTTTGTAACTTCTTTACGACCAACGGGATGGATAGCATTATAGACTTGAGTCTTATCAACGCTACGCTTGATGCCAGTTATGTTCTTCCCATATTTGAGAACGATATCGGAACGCTTGCGTCCAACACCTTGATTTTTTCCGCCGTGTGCTTTATAGACGTTTAGAATGAATTTATCTAACTGACTGTTTGGTTTTAATCGGGTGTCAAATTCAATTTCAGCATCGAAGTTTCGAGCTAGCGAAAGCAGTCGAGCGAGAGTTGTTTCTTGCCCTTCCCACTCGAGCGTTTTCTTTTGATCTGAAACCTCGTTAATACCAAGCGTTAATTTGGCGTATTGCGACAAGCCCCAATCATCGAAATACTCTTTGAAACTCATTGCCTTTGGCGCTTTGTATGCGTTGCGGTATTCCAAAAGTAATTCAAGGCTCAAATTCTCGCAGTAACAACGGATAGTATGTTCGTTCTCTTCGATTTTCATAACATTAAAGAGATATGAACGTTTCCTGTATTTGAAGCTGACAAAAGCTCGTTCGTTTAGGTATTTATAAGCGAGCTCCAACTTTGAATTAGCTTTAACGCTTTTTTTGAAAACCGAAAACTCAAAAACAGAAGTCCCACTCTCAAGAGAGCGTGTCCATTTGTCGTTGAAAAAGTTTAACGTGGATTGTTTCTCGTTATCGATATAGGCCACTTTATTCAATTGATTGTCATGAATTGTTAGAAGCATTAAATCCACCTTTCTTCAAATTCAATCGTTACGCTAGGTTTGTTTTTGGCCCACGGAGACTGAACAATCTCAATTTCTGACCTACCCGGTGGAATTACTGGCCACAACGAGCCGTCTACAATTTGGTCTAAATTATAGAGATTGTTAAGCGTCAGCGTGTCATTCTCGCTATTGATAACAACACTACTTCCTTGGATGTACCGGTTTGGCACATCTTCAAAAAAGTTGTTATTCGTTTTCATGTAAAGCAACTGATCAAAATAAGCATGCGTCACAAATGGCTTAGATGGCACATTTGAAATCGTCAAATGTATTTTGGCTGACTTCTTACCTTTGATTTCTGGGATAGTGAAACTATGATAAGAGCCCCACCAAAAGAAAGTTACCTTGTCGTCTTCTCGTCTAATATCAGACCACCCACGCTCTTTGTTGAATGGATTGTGTTCGTCCAAATGCGTTGCGTACAGTATCCATTGTTTAAGGAATTTATAGCCTCCGTGCCCGTCTGGAGCCAAGAGGTTATATTCTGTGCTGAGCCCCAAACTACGTTTAAATGTTTCAACACCATAAAGGAAATTGCCGTCAGCGTCTGATACTGTTAATTTTAGAAATCCATATTGAGATATATCCCCAGCCCAAAAAATCTGTCTCCACCAGATATATTCAGTCAAAGCCCCAACATTCCCACTGCTATCTCGTGGAATGTCAAGGGTCAATGAAGCTGTCTGGGTTTGGTTGATATTGGCATCTGGGTTTCTCAACCCAATGTGTGGTCTGTCCCACACGTTTTGAATTTCAAGGGTTCCGTTCAAATCCTCTGGAACATTAGTAATTCCGACATTTTTCGCCCCCTTTGCAAATGCTTGAGGTATGCGGTCATCTCGGAAATCGTATAGTTTCTCAGCCTTTGAAACGATTTTCCCATCAGCTTCTTCTGTATTCCCGGCTTCAAACGCAAACTTATCGCTGACAAGCCCATAATAGCCATTGTCTCCGTTTGCTTTCAACGTGATAACTGGATAAGCATCCGTCGAGCCTTCGTTGTTAATCGGGAAAATCATTTTCCCTTTATCTTCTCGATAATCAGTAACACGCTTGTAAGTAGTCGAATGAGCCACCCCGTCCGGAACGAGGAATTCGATTGTGGCTTGGTCGTACCAATCTGAAATACCTTGCAGATTGACCTCGCCTTTAACGAGCGCTAAATAATAGCGGTCAGGCTCCGTTGGTAGATGGAGCTTAACCGCCTCTTTTGTATGTAGCACTCTGGCAGCTTCTTCTCTAACTCGATAAAACTGCCCGTTGTCAGTCGGTGCCGGTTGATTAGGGTCAATAAATGTCAAATCAGCCAAATCTCTGGTAGCTAGGCTGACCGTGACCTTAATCTTCTTAGCACCAATATTAACTTGTTGAACGTTAACGCCGATTGACGGCGCTGAATCTGTTGAGATAGACCGTTCATTCCCTATCTCGTGCTCTACTTTGATGAGCTTGAAATAGTTGTTTAGATCATATCCGTTAAATTGAAATAAAGCCATTATTCAAGCCCTCTCATTCGTTTGTAAGTAAATTCTTGTGCTTTTTGGTAGCTACTCATGTCATCCGCCGCAGCATAAGCAAATTCACGACCGTTAATGTTAAGTAAAATCGGACGTTCGACCAACTCAGTGATAAGGTCAAGCGCTTGCTCCAATCTATCCATTCTCGCATCGTCCGCCAATGACAAATCAAGACTGCCACGCATCTTGCCGCCGTCGAAGCTATCAAAAATATTGTTATCTTCGAATAGATCACGGGCACTGATAGCATAGCGACTAGCAGTATCAATCATGTCAGCTATTGATGACTTGACGTATTTAACACTCTTATCAATACCAACAGCCAAACCTTGACCGATATAGATACCGACGTTATCACGGAAACGACGTGATGGCGAGTGGATTTGGGCTGCTGCTTGCGCTGCTCGTTCTGCTTGAGCTACAAGGGCATTAGCTGCCGCTGTCACTGCTCCTAGCGCTGATAGCATACCTTGAGCCAAACCGTTACCGATTTGTGCCCCAGCTGCTCTCATACGACCTACACCAGCATTTGCTCTGGCAGCCGCCGCATTAACCAAACTATCCATAGCTGAGCCTACTTGTCCAACCGCTGATTGAATACCGCTTGCGATGTTTCGGCCAGTCTGAGTCCCCGCTTGACGCCCCATTTGGATCATACGTTGACCGCTTGACTGGACGGCTTGAGCCATGCGCTGCATAGCTGACTGCACTTGTCCAGCTGCACTATTCATGGCGCTGGCAATAAGTGGTGCACTAGTTGCAATGCGCATGATAGCTGACGCTGCATTATTAGCAGTGCTAGCTACGGCTGTAAGAATAGCTGGAATAGTAGCAATAGCTGTTGATAGAGCAGTCATTCCAGTTACAGATTGCACGACTTGAGCATTAAATTGCATGAATCCAGTAGATGCTAACATCAAGGCTGGTGCCATCATGGTTAGTGCCATGTTGAACATGTTTAGTGGCATCACTGCTGTTGTGAATTGCGTTGTTAGCTGCATTAGAGATGTAGCAAACATCATAAATTGACTATTCAGCATAGTTAGCGCTGTACCAATCGCAGTCATACCAGTGCCAAACATGGTCATACCCGCTGACACTGTTGTCATGCTGCTAGTAATCATAGTTAATTGACTAGCCAAACTTGTTAGACTAGCGGTTAACACAGTCATGCTTGCGCTAATTGCAGTCATGCTAGAACTTAACGCTGTTGAAATAGAGCTGAATTGAGTCAATCCACTTGCTGCTTGCGTTAATGCTGGGGCTAGTGTCATGATTTGCGTTCTAAACGCTGTGATAGGGGCTACAATAGCCGTCAAACCAGCTAATGATTGACTAGCTTGGCTTGAGAATGTACTAAATGCAGTTCCCGCTGTTGTAAGCAATGATTGCAAGTTAGTGAATGATGATTGAATGCTTGTAATCGTGCTTGAGAATGATGTCAAACCAGATACAGCGCTAGACGCTGAACTAGACACCTTGCTCATACCATTACCAAGGTTGGTCATACCAGTTCCCGCTTGAGCTAGACCAGCGGAATTGTTACCAATCGAACCTACCCCTTTAGCGACCGCTGCAAGAGACGCAGCCATGTCTCCAAGGTTGGTGTTGGTGATTTTAACAACACCATTCGCTAATTGGTTGAATCCAGACCCCGCTTTTTGAGCCGCTGTACCGATTGAATTGAACACATTAGCTAGGCTATTCAATACACTACTAATAGCACTACCGGCTGAAGTAATAACGCTTGAAATACCTTCAAACGCTGACTTAATACCAGTTCCGATACCTTCTGCCGCTGTGCTGATTGATGTTCCGACTGATTGCACTACGCTAGCTATGCCTTGCAATGCAGCACCGATAGCTGAACCTGTTGAGCTGATAATACTTGTAACCCCGCTCAAAGCCGTAGCGATACCTTGACCGATACCCATTGCAGCGGTGGCAATTGCCATACCAGCGGATTGGACCACGGTTGCTATACCTTGCAATGTAGTGCCAATCACGCCGCCAATAGCCGAGATAATAGGTGCAATCTGACTGAAAATAGCGACAATACCAGTAATAATTGACTGTAAAACAGGTACCAACATTTGAACGATGGATATGATAGCAGAAACAATCTGACTAACGACTGGTGCCAACGTTTGAACTACCGTCACAATCCCTTGAATAAGTTGGCTTAAAACTGGTGCTAGTGCTTGTACCACTGCAACGATAGACTGATAGAGTGTTTGGAACACTGGGGCCATTGTTTGCATGGCAGCGACAACGACTTGCAAAATCATTGCGATTTGTGGTGCGTGAGAAGCCAAGACCTCTACAATTTGGACGATAGCGCTCGTAATTATTGGAGCGATTGCTATGATCGTGTTTGAAATTATTTGAACTACGGATGTAATTGTGTCACTGATAATTTGGATGATCGGAGTAATTGCCGCAGCTATTTGGCTGATTGCTGAGCCTAGAGCGGAAGCTAGCCCGCTAAACGCATTAATGATAGCTGGTAGTGTTCCTAAAATAGATGTCCAAGCGTTACCAAATGCCGTAATAGCTGGAGCAGCTTGACCAATAGCAGCACCTACTGCAACCACTAGCGGCGCTAACCGAGCAAGGCCGGGAGCGGCTTGTCCTACCGCTGTAATTACGGTGGCAAAAGCAGTCCCGAACGCTTCAACGACAGCTCCAACAGCCTTTCCGATTCCTTGGAAGGCTGTGCTGAAAGCCGAACCAACAGCGTTTAGGATTTGGGAAACGCCTTGGGATTGTGTCGCTAACAATGCAAATGAAGCAACGATGATACCAATACCGGCACCGATTCCGACTGCTGCAATAGCAATACCAGTAGCAAACGAAAGTATCTGAGCTGAACTTAGTCCTTTAAGACCTTGTAAGGCGAATTTCAGACCTTGTCCAAAGCCCTTGTATGTTTCTGCGATACCTTTGAATAACGCTGTCAGCACTCCCTTAATCGCATTGCCAGATGACTTGATGACGTTAGACATACCGCTGAATAGCTGGGTAATTGTTGATTTAGAACGTTTCGCACTATTAGCAGCTTGCGCTGTCCCTTCCGCCGCATCCGCCCCGAACTTCTTGAACGGATTGAGACTTTTAATGAAATCCAACCCTCTCAACGCCGCGCTAACGGCTGAAATACCAGCCTTTGCAGTCATAAACGCTGCTACCATTGCCAGTATCCCGCCAGTAACGCCGTTGAGCACTCCTTTAGGTAGGCTGCTTACAAATTTAGCAACCGCTGACGCTGCTTGAGATATCCAATTTACAAGCGTTCCAAGAGCTGAGGCAATGCTTGCAATGACTGACTGCACTTGTGAGCTACCCAGCACCTCACCAATAGATGAACCGATAGTTTTAAGAGCGTTCCAAGTATCTTGAACCGCTGCTTTGAACGATTGAAACGCCCCGGTATCAGCAAATGAGCTGATGAAACTTCTAACTGATGTAGTGGCAATATTTAGAGCTTGTGAGATACCGTTGGCAATATCGCCAAACACCGAGCCAATGCCCTGCATGAGCTTACTACCATCAATGTTGCTAAATAGTTGCTTGATTGAGCTTGAGATGTAAGTAAAAGTAGCCCCCAGATTCTTCAAAGCTCCCGTATTAGAGAAGCCTTTCCAAAGAGAAGACAAACCACTGCCAATCTTGTCAACAATTCCGTTGATATCAACTCTTTCTAATGCATCCGTTAGCCCAACGACTGCCTTGATACCAATTTGATTGAGTTTCTCAAACTGTGGCATTAGTTTATTAGCTAGCGATTCCTTCATACCGTCGATAGCTTGGTCAACAGTCTTGAATTCTGTGGCCATCTTACTAAACGCCTCATTATTACCGACTTTAGTGATAGCGTCAAAGAAATCCTCGGTTTTAATCTTGCCGTCTTGGACAGCTTTGACCATTTCGCTTGTACTCATGCCCATTTCCTTAGCTACCGCCGCAATACCAGCGGGCGTTTGCTCTAGCATGAGTTTGAAGTCTTGCCACTGTACCTTAGGTTTAGCAGCCATTTGAGTCGCTTGTTGGCTCAAGGTCTTCATGGCTTGAGCTGGGTTTTCAGCCGCTGCCGCAAGACCACCAAAACCCTTAACAAGCTCGGTTGTATTCTTGGTTCCAACTGCTGCTAACTGTGAGTAGGTAGAGGCCATGTCAGACGCTGAATAGATGGTTTTAGTGGCAAAGTCTTGCAACTCGCTTTTGGCTTTTTGTATTTGGTCGGTAGGCATGTTGATTTGGCGCATGTTGCCTTCGAAAGTCTTCCATGCTTTAGCCGAGCTATTAAGCTCACTAGCCATGCCACGCATGCCACTAGTCAATGCACCGATTCCCTTAGTAATACCAGCACTAACTAAATTAGCGCCCAAAACACTTTTGAAAACCGAGCCTAACTTGGTGCCAGTTTTGCCCAAATTCTCAGCGTTTTGTTGCGCCCTTTTGAGTGCGCTAGACATGCCGTTATCTTGAGCGCTTAATATCGCTCGGACGTTAAACGTTTTATCTGCCATCTAGCAACCCTCTTTCCATTTTGTAATTAAGATTGTTTCGAGCTCGTTCTAACAGTTTGCTGTTGGTGATTTTCTCACCTAGCACCTCACGGGCTCGTTCTTTAGCATTATAGAAGTCCTCGAATTTCTCGAAGTAATACTTTTTGCCATCTTTCGTCGTAGCATTCGCCAAGCGATTGAGATAAGCAAGTTGATAGATTTCTCTTTCTTTATTCAGATAGCGCTTCTTGTGCGCTTTCTGATAGAGCTTCATCTCTTTAAGCGTCATTCTTCGAGCTTCAAGCAATGACACACCAAAATCAGCCATGGCATTAGTAATTAATTCCTCGTATGTTTCAGCTGAGTTTTGGCTATCACTTGTGGTTTTAGCTACTCTGTTGCTTCTTCCACTCGTTTCACGGTTGCTTTCGTCAAAGGCTGCGTACGCAATGCTGATAAAAAATCTTCAAAAAGTGTGTCAAGTTGGTCTTTCTCGGCCACTTCAACAACATAAGCTTCAATGCCTTTAACAGACGGTTTTTGACGTTCTGTAATTGTTGCCGCTTGAATGAGATCAAGCAAGATTACTGGATTTTTTTGTTGCAAATCAACGACTGCGTGCTGCACACCAAAACCGAACGAAACACCACCGTCTGAAACAGAATAGCGTTTGTCAAGCTCTCGGATGAAGTCGAAGCCGTAAGTCAAAGTGTAGTCTTTATTTTCGATAGTGATTGTGTTCATTGTTTGTTTACTCCTATTTTTTTCTAAAATAAAAAGCCAAACTGAAACAGCTTGGCTCAAGATAATTACATACTATTAGAGGGAATTGATCGCAGTAGTGTCCTGGAATGTGTATTGAATTTCCTTGACTTGCTCGGCCGTCAGTGTAGCTTCACCAGCTTGTGGTTTACCTTCGACTGACATTTCTGATTCGATTTCTACAAGTTCCTCAACGTTAGCTGGCACTTTCCAGTTTGACAAGCGTCCGATGGCATAGAGTGCGCCATATTTGCCGTTGTCCTTTTTGTCAGACAAGTCGATTTCCCAAACTTCGACCTTGTAGCCGTCGACTACTGATTTTTTCAACATTTCGTTGAGTTCATCTTTTGTTCCAATGGCAGTGATTGAGAGTTTGGTTTCAAGACCGCCGTCTGCAACTACTGCACCATCTTTGGTTTTTGTAGTGTCCGCATCTCGTGAGTATTCCCATTCATGCTCAGTTTGCAGCGCAAGCTTAGCCGCTGCTGTCTTGTCTCCGAATTTACGGAACATTAAGATCTTCTCTTTCCCTAGTTGGGCTTCTTTGACTTTGTTTTCAGCCATGTTTTCCTCCTAAACAAATTTAAAATACGTATAGACGATAAAGTGATATAAAACTTCATCCGTGCTGTTATCTCGATTGCTATCAATCGACGACTGATTGACCTCTGCTGAAAATTGCATGCCGTCGATATTTTTGATAGCAAAAAAGCTAGACATTAACTGTCCAGCCATATCTGATAATAATTTCCGGTCATCCACACGCCCCCAAATATGCACAGTGGACGATAAACGCCCAATTAAGCGTGATTTGGTAGCTTGTGGCAAGGCCTTTGTTTCTCCCATGACTACGAACGGATAGGCCACGTTTTCGGGCGGCAAATAAGTATAGGTGTCATATCCCAACTCACTACTAATCCGAAACATTTCGTCATGAAGTAACTGATCTGGTTGTTTCATGTTTCGTCCCACTTAGCCATCTCTTCAACCATCTTAGGCGCTACTTCTTCAAGAGCTGGTTGCATAAATGGCTGTGCTTCCATCTTCCGTGTTCCTACTTCGACGTAACCTGAGTAGCTAGTTAACGCTTCAACGACTGCCCTGTCACTTCCAGCTTGCAAGGTAATACTTCTACGAGTAGCACCAGTTGAATAGCCTTTAGTGAATTGTGCCTTGTTAATAGCAGCCTCTTTTAATTTGGCTCCGTATTTCCTCAAAACTTTTGAACGTTTTTCGGGCGATGCATTTCTCAATAGGCTTTGAGCCATTTCGTCCAAGCCTTCAAATTCTAGCGTCCCCATTATTTGCCTACCTTGTTAGCATAGATGACGTTGCGACCAGCTAGATAGCCCCTCGCAGTAACAGGTTTGTATTTGGCGCCATTGTATTCAATTGTGTCGATTCCAACTGTGATAGGGCTTCTAAACCTAACAACGATGCTGTTAGCGTTCAATAGGTCTCCTAGTTTAGCTTGTAAGTCAAGGCTAGCACCAGTGACATTGCACGCTATCGTTCTAGCCCACTCCTTACCGCCAACCATGCAACCTAATTTGGGATCGTAGCGCTTATTTGTCTTATCGTTATATTTCAACACTACGGTATCAGCGTATCTCATAGAAATAGCACCTCACCCTCTTTAGATTGCCCAGAATTGCCATATAGACGCTGTAGCATGTCGTCGTAAGGTTTGAACTCATTCTCATTGTCGTAATACGACATAGAATGCCCGTCAACCGATTCAGATTTAGCGCCCTCAGCACCTCGACGATTGAAGCGTTTAATTACGCAATCTTCGAAAATGAATGCTAGTTTGTTATCGATTTCTTCGACGCCATACTCGGCCTTGAAATGGTTAACGACACGCTCCAACAGAATTTCAAGTAAATCATCGTCGTTGGTGTTAAGGTCAACGGATACATTTTCAATGATTTGGTCTTTGTCCAATGTCTCCATGCCACACCTCGCTATTCTGCTGTCTTTTTAGTTCGTGTTCTTTTCTTCGGTTTGTCGTCTTGCACGTAACCAAGTTCAATAAGTTCCTCAGTACGTTCGCCATCGTACAAGTCTCCGACGTAGTAAACTGTGCCGTCAGTCTTATCCATAAATGCTTTTAATACGATATTCATAATTGACACCTATTAAAGCGCTGGAATTACAGTGAGCATGTAAACATCATCCAAACGTTCGAACGATGGCAATGCTACCATAGAGACTTTAGTTTGGACGTTGACTGGATCAGTAGTTTTAGTTGTAGTCACCGCAATACCGTTGTTCACAATTTCAACGTCCGCATTAACAGTGTTATCAGCGAACAAGTCTGATTCTTCTGGAGTTGTACCGAAAACAGTATTACCAAGAGCACCGTTAGGGATAAGCGTCAAATGCCCGTCTGGGAAGAATTTAGAAACCTCGCCTTTGTCATTTCGGTAAGTGCCGTTTTCAAGAACGATTGACACGCCAAAATTGTCAGCGATATAGTTTTCAAGTTCTGATTTAGTAACCGCAGCACCATCACCCGCAAGAGGTTTGATGACTTTAACAGTTGACGCTGCCTTACGGATAAGACCGAATGTTTTGGCATTCATTACAGCACGTTCTGGATTAAGTCCAAGCTCGCGTGCTGTTTCGATAGCTTCTTCCAAATCAGCAAGAGGTTTAGCGTCTGCTTCAGCCCAGCTCTTAGTTACTTGTTTTTTGTGCTCTGGTTTAACGCCGTAGTCGATATCCTTGTCTACGCCGCCGCTTGTGAAAGCAATCTTACCAGTGGCAAGCACTTGCATGCGCATAGCTTCAAGTCGAGCACGGGCACCGTTGATAAGTGTCACGTCGTCATTAAAAATGCCAGCTACGATTGTGTTAACCAACGCTTCGTTGCCAGAGTCTTTCACAAGATTGAGCTGTTGACGGTCATTTTCCTTAACAAGCATAGCCTCTTTGAAGAATGGCATTTGTTCGTCATGCATCTCAGCGCTAACACGGTCACGAATTGTAACGTTAGTATCGAATGCAGCGGCTTTCAAGACAACAGCTTGACCAGACGCTCCTTTGACGTAAGACAATTTAGTTCCAAGTTGTTTGCGTGCTGGGAAAATAGACTCACCCAATGTCGAGTTAACATTTTCTTGCAACGCATTGAAGTAACCAGCAATGTTAGATGCGGTTACTTTATCGTAAATAAGTCCCATGTTTTAATAGTCCCCCTTTATTTTTCAGAGATAAATTTGATAAGCGGCAAAGCTTTCTTAACAGCGTCGTCTACCTCGCCACCGTTAACTTTGTTTTTGTAGACCTCACCAGCATAGAGCACTGAAACGGCGTTCTCGATTGTCAAATCTACATCATAGAGAACGATTCCTTCTGGTGCTGTTTTGTTTTCTACAACAGCTTTTGTACGATCATCAAAGATTGAGCCGTCTTTACCAGCAACCAATGTACCGGCTTTGATGTACTTTTTGCCGTCTACCAATACACCGTCATAAGTTTTGTCTACTGTCGCCGCCACTGCCTTGTAAGGCAATGAGCGAACAATGTTTGAAGTGTCAAAAATTTTTGTTGTTGACATTTAAAGATTCCTTTCTGTTTTAGATAAAACGAGCAGCCGGAACGCTCGTAGACTTAGCAAGTTGAGCCCCAAAATTGTCCGTTTGAGCATCACCGGCGCTTGCAGCTTTAGGTGAATTTTGACGGATAGTAGCTTTGACTTGATTAGCGACGGCATCGTTGAAGACTTTCTCAAATGTGCCGACCATCTTAAGAGCATCAGCGGCGTTTTCAGCATGACTAAACATATCAGCCAATTCGACTGGCAAGCCTTTAGAAACAAGGTCTTCTTTGACAGCCATATTTAACTTTTCAAACTCAAATTGTGCTACTTGCTTTTCAAATTCTGCTTTTTGGTCTTCAAATTCCTTGTTAGCCCGCTCAGCAGCAGATAATTTTGAATAGTCTTGTTCTTTTTGTAATGCTTTGGCGATTGCTTCGTTTACTCGTGCTTCTTCGCCCTTTTTCTGATTTTTCAAAGCAGTTTGGACTGCCTTGTTGACAATACTATCCAGTTCTGACTGTGATTGCGGCGCTTGGAAGTCGCTCGGTTGATTGTTATCAACGTCATGGCTTACTTCCTCAGTTTCGACCGTTTCGACTGTTGTGTTATCTGGTTCCATTTTGTTCTCCTATCTAGTCTCGCAAGCGATACCCTTTCTAAGCCACGTTAAGGCTAGCTACGCCCTATCTAGTCTTGTCTAGTGTATTTACCCGCAAGCCACGGTAGTAATGTTTATTTAGGGCTTAGAATAGCCCTATGCACCATTAGAGGCTCGCCCCCTACGGTTTCTTGAAAACATGGTGCACTATTCAACCTCAGCTACTGCACACCGGCAGTACGGGTGAATAGGCGGCGCATTCGTCCCGATTTCCATATCAGCGATTCTGACAGGATTCTTTTCCGTCTCCTCGCCAATACCCTTACAAATCGAGCACGCTCGACTTTCTGGCATGAGCTTAAAAAACTCAAAGCCATTCTCTTTCATAATATCTTGCTGAGCTAACGTCTGGACTCTAGCATGCTCTGTGATGCCTAAACGCTCTGCATTAGTACGTGACACATCCATGTGTTTCCTGATACGTCTTGCAATCGTCAAGCCGTTGTCTCCACGAATTAGAGCCCTTGTCACCTCAGTTCTAACTAGTTGTCTTAACTGTGCATTTCTGCCCCAAATACGCTCTGACCACTTAGCCCCCTCAAAGTTTGCGTTAACAGCCGTCTCCATGGCATGGGCTAGAATGTTACCCTTTAGCACGCTCTGATCTAACAAGCTACCTCTTGCCATCTCAGCTTTATAAGCAGTGTTTAGATACTCTCGAGTGAGTTTCTCTTCCTCGCTAGCAAGAGACATTAACTCAAGTTCTAATTGCTGGATAAGCAGCTCACGCCTACCGACTGACATTGAAAAGTTGTAGTTTCTCAATTCCTCGTTAGCTGTAGCACTGAAATCTTTCTCGGCAACATAGCGTCTGGCTTTGCTTTCAAACCCCTTAATGTCGAATTCGTTAGCACGTTTCTTAGCGTCTTCAACAGCTACCCCGTTCTTTTCAGCAAAATTCTGGATATAAGCATCCAACTCTTTGCGCAACTGCCCTAACTCCATCCGATAGAGGTCCTCGAGTTCTTTTTTAAACTCTTTTTCTGACTTCTGGTCAGCTCGCTCTCTCTCACGTTGGGCACGCTCTGACCAATATGTCATACGTCAACCCTCGTAGAATCGTTTGTGTGCGTTTTTTTATCCTCATCGGTATATTTGCCTACGTGATTATTAAAATCGCTAGAATACCCCTTAATATCGATTTCAGACACCTCTCTATTCATTCTGTCGAGTTCCTCGGTTGGACTCTCGACCAAACCAGACAAGCTCAAAGCTGTTTCTTGCGATACTTGACCACCCAAACCGGTCAATACTTCAACTTGTTCAGCAAGTGAACGAGGTAAGTTTGGCGTGAAGATGATATTCAAGAGACTTTCGTCAAAATCTTTAAACTCATTGACCAGCGAGCCAATACGAGCAGCGAGACGATAACGACGTTTCAACCCTTTAGTGAATTGCGATTGTGTATCGATACGGTCTTGATCCAACCCAAATAATTTGTATTTTAATGCTTCACCGGACGTATTCCCGCTGAAATTCGTGTCTGACATGTCCGGGGTGTTTGTAAATACATGAATATCTTTATTCAAGCGTGTCTTATACGCTTCAACACCAGTGACGTCATAGGATTTAGTGAGGTACTCAGCTTTAACTGTGCCCTCTTTACCGTCCGCTGCTTTAGGCGGTTTAAGTTGCATTAAACGAGCACGCTTCATGTCGCTAGCCTTCATGCCTTGAGGCAACGCTAAGTCACCATAGATAGCAAGGATAGCGTCAGCCATGTCGCTCATGTGATTCGCCGTGTCAGATTCTGCACTATCGTACAAATCAATTAGATAAAGCTCAGTCTCATAATCACCAATACCATCAACATTGTTTAAAAACTCTGTAATCGGTACAGTACCGAATGCGTGAGTTGTCACTGAAATCTCGTTAAAGCTATCTGACACATCAAGCGTATAGATGTATTCGGCTGTGTAGACTTCCACGACCTCTCTGGCATTTTCAAGAAAACCACGCTTATAGTAACGGACGGCTGCGATAGAGTTATCTTCTAGCGAATTATCATAGATTACGAATGTATCTAGCGGGCTAAGACGTTTGATGCGTGTTTCATCGTACTCGCTGCGATAGATAAGCTCGTAAGCTCTACCCGTTTGAGATAAGTCTCTGATAAGCGTTCTATTGTGTGTGTCGATATCGTTAACACGTCCAATGCGCTTAATCGCTTCATCATTTTGCGAGTGATCATTATTGTCGTCATATTCCACACGAATAGGATTACCAGCTAAATAGCCCGTTTTAAACTTGCTAATCATACGACCGTAGTTGTGTACGGCTCGTTTATCAGCCATTTCCTTATCCTTGCGTCTTCCAGACTTAAGGACGTCGTGGTTTTCACCTCTCGCATAGTCCATAAGTTCTTGAATGCGTGGGGCTTGTCTCAATTTGTGGTGATTGATGAAGTGTTTTAACAATTCCCAATTACCAGCCATGAGTTCCTCTAAGCTATCAGCTCGATAGCGAATGCGGGACCCTCGATGGAAACGCAAGTTTAAAACTCGGTCTTGTCCGGTGCTATCTGTAAATAGTGTTCGTTCCATCATTCCTCCTAACCAAACATATTTAGCAAGTCGTCATAGCTTGCTCTTTCCGTACTACCGATGACAAAATCAGAATATATAGCGTATCTCACACTATCCAGCACGTCATCAAACTCTTTCAACGGTTCATCCTTCGTGCTGTTCTCTTTCCATCGATATTGGAATATCTCATCAAAAAAACGAGGCATAAATCCTCGTTTAACGTATAATTTGCGTTCCTTAAATAATTTAGCGATAAGCTCGATACCGGCTATCACTGACTTATTAGCGTTACTGATATCAAACCCTTCGTTTTCAAATCTTGCTACGTGCTCTGGACGGGCACTATCAGCATAGAATGGAATGTTCCCATAAATGTCAGTCAGTTTCCTAGCTTGCTCTACCCACCAATCTATCTCTTTGAATTGCGCTGCTACGCCGTCAACAAGATAGTAATTGCCGTCCACGCCCTCACCGACTACTACGATAGAGCCGTAGTGAGTGTACCCCCAGTCAATGCCAGCAAAGTAGCGTTTCATATCTGGCAATTCATCAACTACGTGAATCTTACTGTCATAATCGGCATAAATAGCGCCCTCTGCGACTGTCCATAGTCCAAGGATATCTCTGTCGTAGAATTTCCCCTTCGGTGTGGCCGCCTTAATAGAGTCAATATAGCGTTTTGATAAAAAAGTGTTATCGTCGAGCTTAAAACTAAAATCTATAATCTTGCCATCGTTCTTGCCGATGTAGTCTCGATTCAGCCAGTGATTAGGGTTGTCTGGGTTGCTATCCCATACCACTCGAGCACCTTCACCAGAGCACCGTGAGATAATCTCTTTGAAAACAATCTCGTTAGCTAGCGACGCCTCGTTGACATAAGCCCCGAATGCTGTAAAACCACGGGCACGCTTAAGTCCAGATATGGAGCCAGTGTAAACTTGCACAACTTTAACACCACAAAACACAAACGAGCCATGCTTGTCATACTTAGGCTCGAAGCCGTATTTGTTGTAGAGTTCTTGCAATACGTTGTTTTGAATAGAAGTCGAAGATGTGCCGGCCAAAATGTAAATGGGTTCGTCCACGCCTAGACGGTCAGCGATTTTTCTGACGCGACTTAATTCAGTTACGAATGTATCGTTATTCACCACGGTCTTACCAGCACGTTTAGCGCCATGAAGTCCACAGATAAACCAGTCGTTATTCCAGATGTACTTAAGCACGTCTAACTGCCGCTTAGTGTATAGCTTACTCAAGTTCATCGCTTACAGCTCCTTTGATGATGTCGAGGAAACCGGCTATTTTTTCATCTTGACCTTCTTCTTTGCCAATCTGAGACTTAAGCTTCTCGTTCCCCAATTGAATGGCAGTGATTCTCTCTCGTTGTTCCTTGCGGTCCAAGCTGTCCTTGGTATCGATGGCGACCAGTCTGGCTATCTGTTCAAACGCCTTGACATTACCCTTCATGGCTTTCTGCATCATGACCATAGCTAAAGCCATTTCGTTCGTAGCTTCAAACCCCAACGCTTCAAGTTGCTTTGATATGTTTTCATTCGCTACGTCTGCTTTTAAAATGGTATTAAACGCCTTTTTTAAATCCGCTTTTTTCCGTCGGGCCTTCCCGGATGCTATACCACCTCGGCGTTGTATTTCTCGTTGTTCCCTCTTACTTCTCTCAGTAATTGGTTTCAAGTTTTGTTCATTAGCCATCGCCTCACTTCCTGTCGTTTTAGTTTATTTTTTCAGCTTTCAGTCCAGTTTCGTCTTCCCAACGCTTGATGGTTCTTTCAACGTATAACGGGTCAAGTTCCATCCCGTAGTAAATGCGCTCGGTTTTTTCACAAACCATAAGCGTCGAACCTCCACCATTAAAACTATCGAGCACGCGCTCTCCCTTTTTACTAGAATTGAGAACACATCTAGCAATCAACTTCAACGGTTTCATAGTTGGATGGATATCATTTCTTACTGGTTTGTCTTCGTAGAAAACACTTGTCAGGCTACCCTCTTGCATTGTCTTGATATAAGCAATAAGTTCGCCTTTTGTCATTTCTTTCAAGTTGTCTTCGTCTTCTTCAATCACAGTAGCCAAAGAGCGATTATCTACAAAATAATGCGACGCTCCATCTTTCCACCCATAGAGACACGGTTCATGTTTCCACTGGTAGTCTTGTCGACCTAAGACGATGCTGTTTTTTACCCAGATAATATTCTGTTTTAGCAACCATCCAGTCTCTTTTACTGCAGCTCTAAAATTCAACCCTTCTGAATCTGCGTGCCAGATATAAAAGGCGCCTCCCGGCTTCAAGTGCTTGTCGGCAACCGAAAATGCGTCTTTCAAAAATTGACGGAAACTGACGTCATCCATGCTGTCATTCATAATCGTCATAGCTTCTTCAGTCCCCCCCTCATACGCTACGTTGTAAGGTGGGTCTGTGACATATAAATCTATCTTGTTGCCGTCTACGAGTTCCTCCATGTCAGCTATTGACGTGCTATCACCACACATTAAACGGTGCCGGCCTAATTGATATATGTCGCCGTACTCAACCGCTGACGTTTGGGTGTCTTGTTCGTTTATTTCTTCTGCATCTTCGGTATCCAACTCTTCGTCTTCAAAATCATCCAAGGTGTAATCTTGATCAGTAAAACCAAAGAGTGTCATATCAAGATTGTCGACACTATCAATCTCGCTCAATAATAGCTCAATATCCCACTGAGCTATCTCGGCCACTTTATTGTCTGCTAATCTGAATGCCTTGACTTGTTCTTCTGTCAAATCGTCTGCGATGATAACTGGAACTGTTTTTAGTTTTAGTTTTTTAGCAGCCTTCCAGCGCGTGTGCCCATTGATGATCTCACCGTCTGACGTTGCCACGATTGGCACCTTAAAACCAAATTCACTGATGGAATTAGCAACCGGCCCAACTGCTTCATCGTTATTTCTTGGGTTGTTTTCGTAAGGGGTTAGCCACCCTAACGGCTTATCATAGATTTGCATATTCTCCTCTCAGCGTAAAAAAAGAGACTTAATAGTTATTAAGTCCCACTTTGTAATCAAAGCGATTTATAAGTCTCTTTTTTTGTTCATGTTATTTCAACGCAATCACCTTCTTTCAGGTAGGTTGCTATAATTATCAATACTAATATTATACCGCTATCATTCCGCTATATTCTTCTTTATTCTTCGCAATAATCTCCTGAAAATACCAGGCATTCGCCGTTTCTGTAGTTCTCAGCAAACTCTAAAATGGCTAGTTCTCTCATTCGATAATATTCACTTTCAGAATATCCAAGGTCCATATAGACTTCAATGTTGTATTGCTTTCTGTTTCTGCAATAACACTCTATCAATATCTGGCTGTAATGCCTATCTGATAATGCGTTGATAGCTCTGACAATAGCTTGTAAGTCTTGTTCAGCGGCCACCTTGCGTGTTACCATGTTTTCGGTCTGACTATGGACCATGCCGTCGAATGATTTGGGTTCTAACGAGAATGAAGCTGTCACTTTAGGGGCGTATTCCAAGCCCGCTATCCGTGTTAGCATGCGATACCTTCTTAGCACCTTTATAGCTTTCTTTTTAGTTGCGGTTTTATCTACTTCCGCAAAGAGATTGATACTTGCCATGACACCCCTCTTGTGTGATATAATAGTTGTATCGTGTTCAAAGAGTGCCGGCCATTGTGTCGGTCTTTTTTTTATTTTAGCTCAAGAAACGTTAAGAGATTTTATTGAAAAGATAGAATACGTATTTATTCTTGGGGTTGTCTCTTGGGCCTTTTATCACCTCCTTTCTAGCCAAATGACACCAGCAAGGCCTTTGGCTTTGTTTAGTAATGCAAGATATCAATAAGAAAGAGGGTGTTTCACATCCTTTTTTCTTAAATTTGCTGGGTTTGTTTGGACAAGGTCTGTCAGCTTGTCCGGTGTTAAAAAAGTGTCCAAGCCACTAAAAATCTATATTCATTTTTTTATTTTTAGTGATGACAGACAATGACTGGCAAGAGGAATCGAACCCCTTGAGCAACCATTCCAGCCTAGATATAGTGAAATCATTATCGGGGATATTCCCCTTTCGTTTTTGAAATAATACAAGAATTAAGTCGGATGAATTATGGAGATTTCTGACCTATATCTTTTGCAGGCATACGCCTTGGATAATAACGCTACCAGTAATGCGCTTTAGATTGGTAAACAAAATAAAAAAGGTTCCTCGATTCTATAACTTATTATTTACTGGATTTTGGTAGCATCCACGACCAGACACGCTTCAGCTTGATTTGAATGAAAAAATAAAGGATTCCTCTTTTCCGTATATAGATTGACTGGTAATAGCTAGGGAGGGAGTCGAACCCTCGTAAACCGTTCTAGCTACACGCCTAGAGCGTAGGCTTTATATAAGGCTTTTCTGACCGTAATTTTGTTACGTCCTAACTCGCCCTTGGTCCGATATTCGAGTGTGATGCGGTCAACTTCATCGTCCAATCTCTCGCTCCATTCGTAGTTATTGAAGACAAAGTCAATAATTTCACTGAATAGCTCTCTTGAAAGTAGCCCTTCCATTTGGATTGCTTTCAAAGGCGTTAGGGCGGCTTTTTCCGTATAGCACAGATTGAGGGCGTTTTGGGTTTTGTTAGCACTTTTTTGGTTGCACCCTTTAACCTCTCTGATATAGCTATTTAGGTTGTTAGGGTGTTCCTTGCGCAGTGCTTCCACTTCCTCTTGGAACTGCTTGAATAGTTCTTCTGGCAGTCCTGCGTTGATTTTATCCAAAACTGGGCGAGTGATTGTGCCTCTCGTATAGTGTTTAGACAGATAGCTTTGAATATCACTGAATAATTCGTCAGAAATAATGCCATTTAGCTCGCTTGCAGTCTTAGGTGATAGCTTCAATCGTCCCACGACTACGCTATTGAATTTCTGATAAATATTCCTAGCTTGCGCTTCACTGCACTGTCGCACTTCTTGAAAATACTGTTTATAGGAGCCTTTTTTGTGTGTTTTTCTCAGTGCCGCATGTTCACTGACTAACCGTTGGTATAATTCCTCGGTCAACCCGGAATATTTGTAGGTTTTACTCATGGGTGGCGCTCCTCTATCACTTTGTGATCCATGACATATCCCTCTAACGAGATTTCTATAAGTTCTCCAGAACACCAATCATATCGGCTTTGTTTGATTATAACTGTCGACAGCGTCCGTCTGAACGACGGGTCCATCCCGCTGACAATAGCCACATCTTTTCTGAAACGGCCACGTTCAAACACCACATCATAGAGTTTTGAGACGTTTTTCATTACCGCTTTTTTTCGCTGGCGCTTGTTCATTTCTTCACCTCTACAAGCTCTGGGTCCTCCCATACATTGCCGATAATTTTAAACGGATAAGGATTATCTTCAAACAATTCACCCAGAGCTTCCTTTGCGTTGTATTTTTTTGAATCAAATACAAACAAAGCATGTTTGCTATCCCAAGAAACCTCTAATTTTACTTTTACATTTTCTTCATCAGTTTCAATGCTAAGAATATCCCCTTCGAATATCTCTTTGCCATTCTTGTCGGTCAGTCCAGTTGATTGCATGAGAACATAATTTTTTAGGTCCTCTTTTACAACATTTCCATTTTTGTAGGTTGCTTTGATAAGTTGTTCCTCGAAAACCAGTGCATCAACTTGCACCATCTCCTTAAACTCTTTATCCCACGCTCTATATCTTGGTATCATTGCCCTCTCCCGTTCTAAGCCTCAACTACTGGAAAATGAATTTTTCCAATAACGATAGCGGCGACGCTGTAATAAAATCCACCGTTGCCATCGTTTGCTTCACATTCTGCCAATGCTATAGGATTTTGGTTGTGGTAAATAGTGACCGTATTCTCACAAGTGGTCCCGTCGCCATTGTCGAATTTTGTGGGTTCTCCGATTTTTAAATCAGTAATGACTGCGTCTAGCTTGACATCTTTGAACTCCCCGCCCGCATAGGCACAACAATCACTTTCTGACATCTCAATAGTTACCTTTGTACCATCTTCGAGCAACAGAAAGTCTTTATCCCATTTCACGATACGCTTGTAGAGTAACAACTCTTTAAGTTCCTCTAATGAGCCGTACCTTGCATCTTCTTGCTCAGGCTTATAGTAACCTGGTAATCCAATAGTTTCCGTCATCTTAACTCCCTCGTCCTTTCAGATAAGCTGGGATATCATCCCCAACTTGCACGCTATCGTACTGTTCTTTGCTGACAAGAAACTTACCATAAGCCCCACAATCGAGCGTGTAGAGTTTCCCGACCATAGATTTTCCAGTAACCTTACCATGCAACTCAACGGCATTATCAGCCTTATGGATAACCACTGTCTCGATAGGTCGATTAACCACGTTAGCAACTGTACCAACGTTGATGGATAGTGAGATAACCAGTAGGGCGGTAGCTATGCCTAGTTGGTTATCTCTTTTTGGTTTCCTTGACAAAGTTGTCATCAATCATCACTCCTTTTCTGTCTTTAATGTCGTTATAAGCGATTGTAAGGCACTCTTCCACGTCGTATCCTAGCTGCAAGCATAAAACTATTAGCGTCACAATCGAATCTCCTATGGCGTCTTTTAGCGACCATTCTGGGTCTGCAAAGTCAGACGGTCTCAGAAATACGTCTCTGATTTCCCCGACTTCCTCAGTCACTTTCATCCATTGAGTTTTGGGATTACCCTTATCCAATCCGTGACTGATAGCCCATTCGTTGATTTTATTGATTAGGTTATTCATCCGTTACCTCCGAAAATAAAAGATTCATAGAGAAACCGCTCTTGATAAATTCTTCGGTAAGTGCTTTGTTAATGCCGTTACCTAAAAGATGGTAGACTACATCAACATTAACACTGGCACCTAAATACTTTTCTAAACGCTCTTTGTTGAAAACGTAAAAATCAATATTTCTTTTAGCTTGGTTGTACGGAGCTGCTCTAGCAATATCTCTCGTGCACCACATCAAAACCTTTGAAATAACATCTTCTCTTGTCAAACAACCTTCCAAGCGAAAAAAAAGTGTTTGTTTTTGGGATTAAAATAAATTCTAATTGTCTGTTTATATACGAATCAGGAAAACAATTCATGAGTTTTTTTAACTCTTCATACACTTCATTATTCATCTGTCACCTCCAAACAGCGTGCGCCAAGCGTAAACCGCAGCTACGAACGCCAAAATGAATTTAATCGTTTCCATCGTCCACCTCTTTCACTTCAACGCCTGGGCAGTCAAACACCCAGCCGAAGTCGGCTTCTTCTAGCTCTTTGCGGGTGTGGGCTACTCTTACCCCCTTCGCGCCTTTACCATCATCAAAAGTCCAGTCTTTAAAAGATGTACCATAGTTCAAAAACTTGTAATTGTCGTCAATCCCTTTAAACTCAACCGTATATCTAGACTCGCTCTCGACCTCGTAGCCATCAAGCCATGCTCTAGCGAAAATTTCTTGGTTTGTCTCTGTTCCTAGAAATTCTTTTAGTTTTGAACAATCTTCTTGACTTCCATAATTGTAAAAATCTATATCACTAATAAATAAAGCCCGAACCAGATTAACATTAGTAAATTTGCAATACTCAATCCAATCCGCCACATACTGCGGAACGACTGGTTTAGGGAAGAGCGAATCATATAAGTCTTCTGCATGGGCTATTGAAAGGCGTCCTGCTGTTGCTAGTTTCTGTACTGCTTCATCTTTGTTCATCATATTGTTTCACCTCTTCCAATTCCACACGATACATTCTTGAGTTTCGGTACTTAATACCTCTCAAACGATGTAATTCGTTGATAGCTTCATTCTTGTTGTTGAATGTATGCACGCTATCAACCATATTGTCGTAGTATACGATAACTTTATATCTCATATAGTTCTACCATCCTTGCTAATAACTCCTTGTCTGGCAATTGCTCCAGTGTCAGAATGCGATTGAGCTTCTTAATGTCGATACCTAACTTAACGCTGATAAGCTCCATGTCCTTACGATTAGTCCAAAACCATTTTGCAAATTCTTGAGTCTGATCTAAAACGCTGGTATGTCCATAGTTGCCGGGTGCATACACACCAACTAACTTATCCTTGTATTTGCTATTCATTTCACATTCCTTCAATGTCTAACACAATCTTAAATTTCCCAGACTCACCACTTAGCCCGCCATATTGAAACGACATCATTTTGATAACTTCGTGATTGTCGTCTGGCCACAAATTAGCGTCCGTCAAGCCGTCTATAATAGCTTTAACGGTAGGATATAGGTTGGGTGGGTCTAATCTTCGTCTGGTTGGTGCATAGACCGTGACAAGCACCTTACAAGGTTTATCCGGGCTATATACTGGCTTAATGTTAAGCCCCGCTTCTGCTCTTGCTATCAATCGCAGTTTCTTGACCATCCGGCCCTCTGCTTGATAATGAAATCTGTCATTACTGTTGATTACTAAATTTTGAGCAGGCTTAGTTTTTGACCTTGGTAATAGAAATTCTAGTTTCATATTTCCCCCAATTAGAACGGCAAATCGTCACTGCTGATATCCATTGGGTTTGCGTTCCCGTAAGGTCCGCTTTCTCTTGCAAAGTTTGGCCCTTGCTGTTGCGGTGCTTGTTGTCCATAAGGCCCTGCATAGCCGTTGTCATTGCCAAATGCTCCCGATGTATTACCTTGATTTGCATTACTCCCTTCACGCGCTGCACGGCTTTCCAACATTTGGAAATTCTCAGCGACAACTTCGGTTACATACACACGTTGACCCTGTTGATTTTCATAGCTGCGAGTCTGAATGCGTCCAGTAATGCCAATCAATGCGCCTTTTTTAGCCCAGTTAGCCAAATTCTCAGCTTGCTGACGCCAGATAACGCAATTGATAAAGTCTGTTTCACGTTCACCGTTAGCGTCCTTGAAGTTGCGGTTGACAGCTAGGCTAAACGTAGCCACTGCGACGTTGCTAGGCGTGTAGCGTAGTTCTGGGTCTTTGGTTGTCCTTCCAACCAATACGACATTATTGATCATTGATTTTCTCCTAGAATTTCATAGTTCACAAAGTTATCATCGAGCAGCTTTGCAAATTGATGCCATTGATTCTCTCCGCCGTGGAACGTAAGAGCTAGATTGACTTTGTACGGTTCAGCGGGCTTGCTAGGCACTTCATCGACTGGCTTAGTGTCTTCGATAACCTCGCCCGTTTCAGCATTTACCGCCTTGATTTCCTCGTTAGCTGATTGTTTAGCCATTGCTTCAATTTCTGCTAGGCGTGCCGCTTCTGCTTGTTGTTTGGCTTCCGCTTTCTGCTTGCGCTCAACGGCTGCATCACGGTCCTTTTTCATTTGTTTCAAGATTTCAACTAGAGGTGTTCCGTTCTGCAACGCTCTAGTATACGGATCTGATGGCAATTCATAATCAAGAGCGTGTTCAAAAATCATGTCAACGTTAGCCTTGTATTCCCCAAGTCGGTCATATTCAGCCAAAACAAGAGCGTCGATTTCTTCGATGGTTTCTTTTTTGAGTTCCATCTTCTTGCCTTTGAAATACTTCTTCAAAGAATAGCCGTCGTACTTGTCTTTAAACGTGTCCTTATCCAGTCCAGCAAGCTCGCACTTTTCTTCAAATACCGCTCTAACGTGGTCAACTCGTAGCATTCTTTGGTGTTCGTCGATTTCGTCACGTTTTGCTCGCAAGGTTTCAAGAAGCCCCTCTAGCGGTTTGCATGATTTCTTTAAATCCCCTTCAAATTCGGTGAGTGGGTTTTTATAGATCTTCGCAATATCTTTACGTTTCGTTTCTAACTTGTCGTAAAGACCTTTGTAGCGTGTGATTTCTTTCTTAATATCGTCGTATTCCAGATTATCTAACTGTTCGTCTGATAGCTCACTAACTGCCGTTTGGATGGCTTTGTCAAATGCTTCAAAGTCAAAGTTGATCGTTCCCGGCGTGTATACCGGCTCAATTGTTTCTAAAAAGTTATTTGTTACGTCCTTCATGCTCTATCCCTTTCGTTGGTAGATTTGCCCTTGAATGTCCATAGTCACCACGTCGAATCCTGGCACCAGCAACTCATGGAAATCATTAAGTTTGTATTTTCCAAGATAATACTTGGCTACTGTTTCGACTGCTTGACCAGTAATTAGAGCTAATTCGTTGATTAGCTGCATGATAGCGTCATGCTGTTCGTTGCTAATGAAATTAGGTTGTGGGTTATTTTGTTGCTGGGGTTGTGCTTGCGGTTGCTGATTTTGATGCGGTTGTGGGCTGTGAGGTTGGTTTGGTCTCAAACTCTCCTCTGCCACTTCGAAGTGGTCCACATCTTCCTCGCCAATTGCGAATAGTGCTTGCAAGGCGTACTTCCCGGCGTATGATTGTACGGCTCCTACCCATTGCGGTTCATTCATTTGCTTTAAGTCTCCGTTGCGAGTTTTTAAAATCGGTACAGGAGATAATTCTGCGAACGCCACTGCTTGCTCTTTCTCCTCTCGGTTAGATGCCGTCGCAATCGCTTTGATAAAAGTCTTCCCAGAAAATTCGACTAGATCATAGTTGACTACAACGTTCCAATTTGATTTCAAACTTTTAAAGGCGTTGTAAATATCCTCGACGTGCCTTGAAGCGTACTTGGCAGTCCCTTCTTTCTTTTTTTCAAGCTGCATTCGTTGCTGCAGCTCTGTGAATGTCATTTCTTCCATGTCATATCCTTTTTAATACCCCTAATTCTCAAATTTTGGGGGGGTTATTTGCCGTTTTACCGTTTCTCTAGTGTAATTGTGCCACTAGATTATTTAGGACGGTTACAAGCGATTTTAGAGCCGTTTTTGCCCTTTGACTTTTTTTAGGTGCCAAAGCTCCTTTTTGAGCTTGGTGTTTTCTTGGGCTAGTGACAAGATTCTGTCTTGCTGACTATTGATAATCTTGCCCAACTCACGACCTAAATTCATGTACTTGTTCCGCCAACGGCTGTCAACCTCGTATGTTTCTTGTTCCATGTTTAATGCCTACCCTCCCACCACTGCTATTAACTAATTAATTATTTTTCTCAAAAATGCTTTGATTTCGTCTCTTGTAACTTCGTTACGTCCTGTGCGTTCGAAGTCGGAGCCGTCAAGTTTAGTTACATTGTATTCGGCTTCCACATTAAGCACTTCGCAGCCAAACGTTTCAGCAAGCTTGTCAAGATCGTTTTTTTGTTTTTCGTATGGTTCGAGAGGCAAGTATAGTGCATCTCTCAAACGGTCAGTAAATGTTGCTGTAAATACTAGACTTCCTTTGTCTTTGTAACTTTCAAGAAATCCATCTTTCTCAGCGCTGTAAAATACGACTTGTTTGTTATTTTCTTTCATGATTACTCCTCTTGTTCTAATGTTTTAACTAAATTTACGTAAGCTTCGTAATGCTTGCCGCTATCTTTGCTGTCTTGATATGCTTTTTTGATAAGTTCTTCGCCTGTTCCATAGAAACAGCCAACTTTCCACATCTTATTTGATCGTGTGTAAGTGAAGTACCGGCCACTAGACCAGTTGTTTTTGAAAACGATGTAGTCATTTAATTTTGAGACCTCAGCGTCACCAGAGACCTCAGCGTTACCATAGACCTCAGCGTCACCATAGACCCTTGCGTCACCATAGACCCTTGCGTCACCAGAGACCCTTGCGTTACCAGAGACCCATGCGTTACCAGAGACCCATGCGTTACCAGAATGGGATAGGTTTTCTTCTTTTTCAACATATCCGCCTAACTCGCCTTTTTTGACATTGTCGAACGAAATCAAGGCTTTGATTCTGAATAGCTCGATTCCGAACATTGTGATTTTAGACGATAAATCTAATTCAAATTTCTTAATCATTTTCATCCTCGCTGTATTTCTTGAATCCGAGAGTCAATGCGGTGATGCCTGTTGCAATCACCACCAAGCCTAGAGTTGACATGATGCCTTCTTTTTCGCCAGTGTTTGGCAAAGTAGCGCTGTAAGTAGGTGTATTTACAGCCTCTTTTGGATCAGAATCAAAGTTATAAGATACTGTGGTAATTTCCTTTTTGGCTTTCGGAGCGTCTACGGGCTTGCTAGGCGCCTTTTTAGGTGTCGCTGGAATTTCAAGCTCTGGCAAGTCCAAGATAGGCGCATCGTTTGGAATTACCCCGCCTTCAAACGGTGGGAGTTCTCTTACTTCGGGAATTCCAGGAATGCCACCTTGGAATTCAGGTTTGTGGTGTACCGGTGCTTCATTTGGTACTGTTCCGCCATTCCATTCTGGCAACTCTCGCACCTCTGGAATACCAGGGATGCCGCCTTGGAATTCTGGGATATCTACTTTTGGAGCTTCACGAGGAATTTCAAAAGTTGGTTCCGGTTTGTTTTCACCAGACGCATCACCGCGTCCGCCAACAAGCTGCACTTTAGAGCTTGATTTAGCCCCAGCGTCTACAGCTACCAACTCAGCCTTGTTTGTTGGGTTGGTACTATCTTTAACCGCTTTCTTAAGTTTAGTTTGGTAATCGATGTACAAGATACGGTTAAACTGTTTGAATTTAGCGTCGAAGCCATCAGCTCTAACATTCCAGCTTTCAAGGTAATCCTTAGCTGAAAAGTCAATGCCAGTCCAAGCAAGTGGGTCTTCAACAAAGTAGATGTTTTGAGAGCCTTCTACAAACTCTTGATTATCAGACCAAGTGTCCTTCAATTTCGCATAATTCAAGACTTGACGGGCAGTGTTCAAACGCAAGGTCCAGTTAATGATTTGAGGGTCCTTTTTATTTTGACTGCCCCATTTAGACAGGAGTTCATTGCTTGGAAGTGGGCCTTCTTCTGCAATAGTGAAGGTTTTAACAGTGCCGTTGAAATTAACTGTCACTGGTTTACCCGGTTCGACAATATCCAACCACTTAGCGTCAAATTTCAAGCTCATTTTCTTGTTCAATGGGTTGTTTTGGAAGTAATTGTTAAAAGTGGTTGTGATTTTGCGAGCTTGTGCATCAGCGTTAGCCTTACCAACGATGTTCTCGTTGTTGTAAACATCGAAGTCAAAGCTGGTCTGCAAACCGATTTCTTTAGGTAGTTCAGTAACTACCTTGTCCCCCTCGTTGATAGCCATATCATTGGGGAAGTTGATATCTTTGTATTCAACCTTGAAAGGTGAGTATTTGCCGTTGCCGTTAGGGAAGTCTACTTGTACGTTAGGGTTTTCAACATTGATTGTGTCGCCCTCTTTAGTAACCGTAGTAGGTGCCGCTGGGGTTTCAGCTACTGGTTGAGCTACTTCTGTAGTTGTTACTGGTGCTTCTGTAGCAACAACTGGAGTTTCAGCAATCGGTTGAGATTCCACTGGAGCTGGCGCCAATGCTTTTGGTGTTTCTACTGGTGCCACTGTTTCGCTAGGTGCCACCGTCACGTTTCCGGCATTATCAGCCGTATAGACGTTAGACACGGCTAGCTGAGTGTCTGCCACTGGTTGCGTTGTTTCGTCTGCTGACACTGCACCAGCTCCAATCAATAGAGCGATAGCAAGCGCCAATGTTCCACAAAGCCCGTAGGCTTTAGATACAGTGAATCCTGGTTTTGCAATTGTTTGTGCTTTCATGGTATAATCTCCTTGATAATTAATTTTGTCTTGCATGGGCCCTAACCCATGCTTTTTTTAGTGCTCTCAACGTGCACCCAATGCCCCATCGTGTCGTCTTTTTCAATGTTTTATTAGACTTTTTGGGGAAGATTAGGAAAAAAGTAATTTAGTAAAGTTTTTTTGGGGAAAAATTATGGGTATAAGTTACACTCCACGATGAGGCCGTGGCTGCACGCTGAAAAAATTGACGTTATTTTATGTACTTGTTCTTGAGTCGTTCGCTCTTTTCCTCTGGCGTTTCCACCCACTCAAAGAACGGCTCTGGTTTCGGTTGTTTCTTTTTGAAAAGTTTTTCTAGTAGATGTTTCAAATCATCACCCCACTAGCTGATCTAATGGCAATCCGTGGTCGGCGTTAAATTCTCTGACCTTTTCATCAATCATGCGATGTGGTTTTACTTCGAAAACTTCTACTTCTTCTTGCTTCTTTGACCAAATCCAGTTTAAAAATTTCATTGTTGTTTTCTCCTTTGGTTTTTTGATTTTGTTTTAGAATACATGGACACCACGCTCAGCCCATTTGTTACGTAAACGATTTTGAGCGTCCCCGTTATATCCGCAGATATGGAACGCCAAGCCAAAGTTTTCTTTGCTATGGCGTTTAGCCACAATTTCATCCTCAAAGATTTCGACGAATTTTTTAACTTCGTCTAGGTCTTCGCTGCATGGGTAGAATAACCAGTCGTTATCTACCACAACGTGCCAGTTGTCACCTAGAACTGTCTGGATTTTCTTATATTCAAATTTAGCCGTTTTGATTACCTCTCTTATTCTTCTGACTACTACTGTATTGTTATCAGTTAGTAATTATTTCTAGTTAGTGCCGGTAGGCTCTAGATTGTTGTAAGTTAGTACTTGTTGTATAGTTAGTATTTATTAGTGCCCAATTTTACACATTGCAATTTTACACATTGCAATTTTACACATTGCAATTTTACACATTGCAATTTTTGGGAAATGTAAAATTTACGTTGTGCTATCTGTGGATAACTCTTTCTCAAGATGTCCCATCAGATACTCTAGGTAGTTGTCTGTTATAGGAACATCTGAGAAAAATCTGTGTACCTCACTCCCTTTTCCTCTACCTAAGCTACGCTTAATCACTCTCATATATCCTGCTTCTTCTAAGATTTTGAAATGGCTATCAACGGTAGTGCGGCTTATGCCTAGCCGTCTTGCGATTTCATCAGGATATACAACCCAATCGGGCTTATTGGTCAAGATGACCGTTAAAATGCCTATTGTTGCTGGTTTCAACCGTTTGTCTTGAGTAAAAGCGTTATTGATAGATGTGTAATTTTCGTTGGCGTTCCTGATTATGTATTGCATACCTCATAGTTAAGCCCCTTCCTGTAGCTTTTCTTTGTGAAAACCTATGATGATGTCATAGTAAGCGTGGCCGCTTGGAATGACATATTTAGTTAAATCATCAACTCTGGAACCGTCTGCCATAATGTTGATTATGGTGGGTTCCCATTTTTGTTTTTTCATGGTACAATCTCTTTAGTTTAAATTTTCTATCGGTCTGACTCTGGCAGGGGTCAGCCTTTTTTGTTGCCTTAACGACACTGGAGAACTAGCGAGGACTTTGAATTTATTTATTTTTAGGAGTTTTTATAAATCAAATCGTTTCACGCTAATGGTATTAGTATTGCTTACGCTTCAACAGATATGCCCCGCTAGCTCACTAGTGCCGTCAAGGTGTCGATTGCAACTGCATTATTTTTATTTAACTTTCGCTTAACTAAAACTTTTGCGGTTGCTTTTTCTTTAATGTTTTTGTTGCGTTTCGGGAACAGTTTGTTTAAAAAAAATACCGATTTCATCCTTACTGTACCCTAGTAAGCCGGCAAGTGTGATAAGTTCGTCAGCGGAAAATGAGATTTTCCCATTCTCTCTCTTATTATACTGATCGCGAGCCAAACCCATTAGTTCAGCCATTTTCGCTTGAGTATAACCTTTCGCTACTCGTTCAGCTCTCACACGAAGCAAATCAACTTTCATAGATTACCTCCGTTTATTTAGTTTTCATTACTTGTTCCTTAGAACAATTATAGTATACCTAACGCGTTCCCATTTGTCAACGATAGAATAAAAAAAATATGAAAAAAGTTTATTTCTGGGAACACCTTGTTTATTTTCGGGAACTGTTGTATAATGTTCTTACTATTAAGTAAAAGGAAAAAGCGCATGAGAAACAACGAGGAAATTATTTTACTAATAAAAAGCTATTTAGATAATAGTTCTATGTCGATGTCTGAATTAGCTGCAAAAGCGGGGGTTTCAAAATCGACTTTATCAAGATATCTTTCTGGCAGTCGGGTGTTCCCGCTGAATAAAGCGGATGATTTCGCTAGTGCTCTAGGTTTGACAACGGAACAATTTTTGAATGTAACACCTAGCCCGACAGATACTGCTTCAACCGACATCGATAACATTATAGAAAACGCTATGATGTTCGATGGTAAACCACTGACTAGTGATGATAAACGTGCCATTCGTGGCATAATCGCCGGTTACATGAATAGCAAGGAGAATTGATACTTATGGAGAAAGAATTGCTTGAGCAGTTCAACGTGTCTCTTTGTGAGTTTAGTTCTAACGAGTGGCCCAGAAACGGCTTTATCGACCCAATAAATAGGGTCGTTTACATCAACGGGGATTTAGCCCCAGAAATACGTTTAAAGGTCATTTTACATGAATTGGGACACCTAGAGCACAACTCTAAAGACTATGAGCGATTGCATGAGAAATACGAAGCTCAAGCTAATAAAAAAATGATCCATGAGTTGTTGAAAAATGAAAATCTTGATGATTTTAATTACTTACACTTTATGGAAAAATATAATCTCACCACAATTTGTGATGAGACGTTTGTAAAAGACGAATATCTAAAACTAAAGGAGATTGAAAAATGTTGAGTAAATGGAAGAATTTGAAACGCTGGCAAAAATGGGCGGTTGTGCTCGTCTGCTTGGCTGTCCTTGGGAAAGTTTTTGAAATAACTGGACTTGCACCGAAAACGGAAACAGAACCAGTCAAGACAGTTCAAACAGCTTCGTCTTCTTCAAAGACAAAACCTAAAGCTAGTAAGCCGTCTAGCAGTGCCAAAGCGTCAAGTTCAAAGAGTGAGAAAGCGACTCCGAAAGAATCAAGCTCAGAACCAAGCTCATCGGAAGATAAACTAAAAGATATTACCGAGGGTCAAATGGGTAGCTTTATTGACTACTTCAAGCAAGATTTGACTGATAAAGGCCTGGATATTAGTACATACAGTTTCTATAACCGTGACACAATTTTATATATGACTGTGCCTAACGAATATAAAACTTATAGCAAAGCTGATTTGCAGAATTTTGCTGATGGCATGCTTGCCAAAGAGCATGAAGCCTTCAACGTCTGGGCTGCAATCAACAATGTCAATTATGAGCGTTATCCGATGTTTCACATTAAAACAGATGACGGCAATGCTCTAGCTAGCCAAAAACTTGACGGAACAATGAAAGTCAAGGTTAAATAAGACAATAAAAAAAGCCCTATAATCTCCCTCGCCAAAGTTTGATTATAGAGCTAGCACCACAGAAAGAGAAATGTAAACTGGAAACAGCCTTACATGTTCTTTTCTGTACCCATTTTATCAAAAACGAGGTACAAATACAATGACAATGCATAAAGTTGCTATCTATGTCCGAGTGTCGACCACATCGCAAGCTGATGAGGGCTACTCTATCGACGAGCAAAAAGCAAAGCTGACAAGCTACTGCGACATTAAGGACTGGAATATTTACGAGATATACACAGACGGCGGTTTCTCTGGATCTAACACGGAACGCCCAGCACTAGAGCAGTTGATAAGAGATGCAAAGAGAAAACTGTTTGATACTGTCCTAGTGTATAAACTAGACCGTTTGAGCCGCAGTCAGAAAGATACACTCTATCTGATTGAAGATGTATTTCTGGAGAATGATATAGAATTTGTCAGCTTACTCGAAAACTTCGACACCTCAACGCCGTTTGGTAAGGCAATGATTGGGCTCCTCAGCGTGTTTGCCCAGCTTGAAAGAGAACAAATCAAGGAACGCATGCAGTTAGGCAAGCTGGGGCGGGCAAAGTCCGGTAAGTCGATGATGTGGTCAAAGACATCTTACGGCTACGATTATGTCAAAGAGACCGGCACGCTCTCAATCAACCCATATCAAGCTCTAATCGTCCGAAAGATGTTTGAATGGTATTTATCGGGTATGTCGATAACCAAGCTCAGAGATACCCTCAATGAGCAATATGGGCAAGATAAAGAGTGGAGCTATAGAACAGTGCGGGCTATCCTGTCGAACCCGGTATATTGTGGATATAACCAATTTAAAGGACAGATATTCCCTGGTACTCATGAGCCTATCATATCCGAGGAAGATTTTAACAAGACGCAAGAGGAAATCAAAATAAGGCAAAGGACAGCCGCCCAGCGATTCAACCCTCGGCCATTTCAAGCTAAATACATGCTTTCTGGTATAGCTCAATGCGGCTATTGTTCCGCCCCTCTTGCTATCAAGTTAGGCATGAAACGGAAAGACGGCACTCGCTTAGTCAAATATGAGTGTAAGCAGCGACATCCACGAAAAACCAAGGGCGTCACTGTTTATAATAACAATGAAAAATGCGACTCTGGATTTTACTTCAAAGACGATATAGAGCACTTCGTCCTAACTGAAATCAGCAAGCTGCAAACTGATTCAGACTATATCGACAAGCTATTTTCAAACACTGACAAAGAGACTATAGACCGTGATAGTTACCAGAAACAGATTGATAATCTGACCGCTAAAATTAGCAGGCTTAATGATCTATACATCGACGATAGGATTTCACTAGAGGAATTACAAAAACGGTCAAGCGACTTTATGGCAGAAAGAACAGCTCTTGAAAAAGAACTAGACGCTGACAGCTCTATCAAAACCGTAGAACGAAAAAAAGACATTAGACGGGTACTTGATACCAAGGATATATTTAGCCTTGACTACGAGCACCAAAAAGCCATAGCACGCGCCTTGATAAGCAAGGTTCGAGTGACTAGTGAAACTATCGTTATTTTATGGAAATTATAGAGCGTTTTAGTTACATTCATTTCAATCA
>OGJD01000318.1_pt1 | contig 44801 bp, 44 predicted proteins | sample 1571971 | NCBI WGS metagenome assembly OGJD01 (sample SAMEA2582117, study PRJEB24529) | metagenome | biome: Human gut stool | place: China | collected 2011
GTTTTGTACCTGCATTAGTATTCGGTGTGGCATTTGGTAATTTATTACAAGGTGTGCCATTCGAATTAAATGAGCTTTCACAAGCAACTTACACCGGTTCTTTCTTTGCATTATTAAACCCATTTGCATTACTTTGCGGTGTGTTAAGCCTTGCAATGTTAGTAACTCACGGTGCAAACTGGTTACAAATGAAAACCACTGCAGCATTGCGTGATCGTGCAAGAGCGATTACACAAATTGGTGCATTAGTAACATTAATTACTTTTATACTTGCCGGTGTGTGGCTTTCTTTTAAAGAAGGTTATGTTGTAACTAGCACTATCGATCACTTTGCAGCATCAGCGCCAGCTTCAGGTAAAGAAGTGGCAGTTGAAGTAGGAGCATGGTTCAAAAACTTCAATGAAAATCCAGCTTTATGGGCATTCCCAGTATTAGCTGTGGTAGGTGCATTATTAAATGTGGTTGCATCTAAAGCAAATCGTTGTGGTTTTGCATTCTTCTTCTCTGTATTAACAATGGCTGGTGTGATTATTACTGCGGCAGTATCAATGTTCCCATTTGTAATGCCTTCAAGTACTCACCCTGCACAAAGTTTGTTAATGTGGGATGCGACTTCAAGTGAATTAACATTAACCTTAATGTTCTACCTTGCATTAGTATTCGTCACCATCTCATTGCTTTACACCATTTGGTCATACTACAAAATGTTTGGTCGTTTGGATGAAAGCTTTGTTGAAGAGAACAAAAACTCATTATACTAGGGAGAATAATATGTTATATGCAATTTGGGTCGTAGGCGTTTTATTCGCTGTAGGCGTGAGTGCAAAGATTACAATGAACAAAGAACGTTCAGGTAAATTTGACGAGTAATTGAATGATTAATTCATTGTATCAATTAGTAAATAAGGGTTCATTGCGAACCCTTTCATTTATTTTAGCGCTGACTTTAACGGCGTTTTTCTTTTTTAACATTAACCAATTTTCAACGCAATTAAGAGCGGTCGAATTTTATTATGTTTTTATTTTGATCTGGAGCGTTGGGATTTTATGGATTCATGGTTTGGGCTTTGAGATAAGAGCAACGCTATGGCGTCTGATTTTCATGCCATGGATTGGTTATCTCGCAGCAATCATAAGTTTGTTGCATAATCTATTAACTTAAAATCAAAGAGTTAATTTTTTAATAAGTGCAATTTCAAGCTTGCTAATCATTTTGTGGCACTCTAAAATAACCGACCTCCTGCTTTCTAAATTTCATTAAATGGGGAAGAAAAGTTGGAACAGAACGTTTTTCATTATTCTGCTCGTGTTTATTACGAAGATACAGATGCAGGTGGTGTGGTTTATCATGCACGCTATTTACATTTTTTTGAGCGGGCAAGGACAGAATATTTAAGAACATTTAATTTTTCCCAACAAGAATTGTTAGCAGAAAATAAAGGGGCTTTTGTCGTTAAATCAATGAATATTGATTACTGTTTTCCGGCAAAATTAGATGACTTGCTACAAATAGAAACGCTTGTCACAGAAATAAAAGGTGCGTCCATTATTTTCTCTCAAATTATTAAACGGAATGAATTAACGTTGTGTCAGGCTACCGTAAAGGTAGCCTATGTTGATCTTGGTAAAATGAAACCGGTGGCAATTCCATCGCAAATCAAGACAACACTAGTCAATTAACTATTAGTGAGTTGTTTTCGGAGTATGCAATGACCTCAGAATTAAACTTTTTAGATCTCTTTTTAAAAGCCAGTATTGTGGTTCAATTAGTAATTCTCATTTTAGTGAGTTTTTCTGTTATTTCTTGGGCGATTATTATTCAACGTAGCCGAGTATTAACGAAGGCATTAAAAGAGTCTATGGCATTTGAAGACCGTTTTTGGTCCGGTGAAGATTTAAATAAATTATATGAAGGATTATCTAATCGTCGTGATGGTTTAACCGGTAGTGAACAGATTTTTTATGTTGGTTTTAAAGAGTTTACTCGTTTGAAACAAGCAAACCCCGATGCACCGGAGGCGATTATTAAAGGTAGTACCCGTGCTATGAATTTATCTATGAATCGCGAAATTGAAGATATTGAAACTCGAGTTCCATTCTTAGCAACAGTAGCATCCATTAGCCCATATATCGGTCTTTTTGGTACGGTTTGGGGAATCATGCACGCTTTCATGTCCTTGAGTGGAGCAAAACAAGCTACATTACAAATGGTTGCACCGGGGATTGCAGAAGCATTAATTGCAACGGCAATCGGTTTATTTGCAGCAATTCCGGCGGTAATGGCTTATAACCGTTTGAGTTTACGCGTGAATAAACTTGAGCAAAATTACGGTAATTTTATTGATGAATTTACCACAATCTTGCATCGCCAGGTTTTTGGTAAAAATCACCACAGTTAATTACTCATATTTTCAGCCGCACTTTGTGTTAAAAGTGCGGTCATTATTTTAGATGTTTTTTCGATTATAAGTTTAGAAGGTTGATATGTCTTATCGTCGTCAGCGCCGCGATATCAAATCTGAAATCAATATTGTTCCTTTTTTGGACGTGCTTTTAGTATTGGTTTTGATTTTTATGGCTACTGCGCCAATCATTAGCCAGAGCGTAGAGGTTGAATTGCCGGATGCCGTGCAAAGCCAAAACGTATCTGCAGAAGACAGAACGCCGGTTATTTTAGAAGTTTCTGGTGTTGGTCAATATGCGATTTCAATTGGAGGAAATCGTACGGAAAATTTAACTGAAGATATGGTTACCCAGTTATCTAAGCAAGAGTTTGATAAAGATAACAATACAATGTTCTTAGTTGGTGGCGCGAAAGACGTACCTTATGAAGAAGTGATTAAAGCACTTAATTTGCTTCATCTCGCCGGAATTAAGTCAGTTGGGTTAATGACAAATCCAATTTAATGAGATAGGTAACCATTGTGCAGAAAAAGCGACAAAAAGGTGATGTTGATGCAGTTGTGATTTCGGTCATAATGCACTTGATTTTGTTTGGTTTGCTTATCCTCAGTTCCTTATACCACAATATTGATATTATGGGTGGTGGTGAAGGTGATGATGGCGAAGTCATAGGTGCTGTTATGGTGGACACCGGTTCTGCCGCTCAAGAGTGGGGGCGGATTCAGCAGCAAAAAAAAGGCCAAGCTGACAAACAAAAGAAACAAGAATTGGAAGATAAAAAACAAGAAGAACAGCAGCGTCAACAAGAGCTAGAGAAGAAAAAAGAGCAAGAAAAACAAAAACAACTTGCTGAGCAAAAGAAACAGCAAGAGGAAAAAGCCCGTTTAGAGGCATTAGAGAAACAAAAAGAAGCAGAAGAAGCAAAAGCCAAACAAGCCGCAGAAGCCGCTAAATTGAAAGCTGATGCGGAAGCTAAGCGCTTAGCTGCCGCTGCTAAACAAGCGGAAGAAGAGGCGAAAGCAAAAGCCGCAGCAGCTGAAAAAGCAAAACAAGAAGCCAAAGTGAAAGCTGAGGCTGAAGCGAAGGCAAAAGCGGATGCCGAAGCTAAAGCAAAAGCTGAGGCGGACGCTAAAGCTAAGGCTAAGGCAGAAGCAGATGCTAAAGCGAAAGCTGAGGCGAAAGCGAAAGCTGATGCCAAGGCAAAAGCAGACGCAGCGAAGCGTAAGGCTGATCAAAATGCATTAGATGATTTCTTTAATGGTGGCGATCTCGGTGGTGGAAGTGCAATCAAAGGTGGAAATGCGAATAAACAAGGTAGTCAAGGTGCCGGCGCATCAATGGGAGCTGGTGATGGCGGTAAAACAGGTTCTGCATATGCAGGCGTTGTTTACTCTTCAATAAAACCTTATTTCCGTGGAGATACACGCTTTATAGGTAAAGTTTGTGATATTAAGATGGAAATTGCCAGTGATGGAACTATTTTATCGTATGAGAAAAAATCCGGGCCTAATGATTTGTGTGCAGCTGCATTAAATGCGATTGAGCAAGCTAAAAAAATGCGTAGAGCACCAACTCCGGAAGAGTATGAAATGTTTAAGAGCTTTACTCTTGGGTTTGACCCAAGAAAAGTGCGGTAATTTTTCACCGCACTTTGAACAATAGGAGAAAAAATGAAAAGAGTTATTCGAGTATTTAGCTTATTTATTATGTTATTAGGATTGACTTCAGTAGCTCGTGCAGAGGTTCGCATCGTTATTGATGAGGTTATGGATTCTGCACGACCTATTGCTGTTGTTCCGTTTAAGTGGAATGGTCCAGGCAGTGCACCGGCAGATATTGCAGATATCATTGCATCAGACTTACGTAATAGCGGAAAATTTAATCCACTTTCTGTCAGTAAAATGCCTCAGCAGCCGACTACAGCTGCAGAAGTTAACCCTAGTGCATGGTCTGCATTGGGTATTGAGGCAGTAATTGTTGGACAAGTAACTCCGTCTAATGGTGGTTTTGATATTGCTTACCAATTAGTCGATACTATGGGAAGTGCGGGTTCGATTTTGTCTCAAAATCAATATACGGTGACTCAAAAATGGGTTCGTTACGGAGCGCATACTGTGAGTGATGAAGCCTTTGAGAAACTAACAGGAATTCGTGGTGCATTTCGGACTCGTATTGCTTATGTCGTGCAAAAAAATGGTGGATCACAACCTTATGAGGTCCGCGTAGCCGACTATGATGGTTTTAACCAATTTATTATTAATAAGAGCTCTCAGCCTTTTATGTCGCCGGCATGGTCTCCGGATGGCAAAAAATTAGCGTATGTTTCTTTTGAAAATAAAAAAGCGCAAATTATTCTGCAAGATCTTGGTTCAATGGCACGTAAAGTGATTGCGTCATTCCCAGGACACAACGGCGCTCCAGCCTTCTCGCCAGATGGCTCAAGATTAGCATTTGCCTCTTCAAAAGATGGCGTATTGAATATTTATGTAACAAATTTGGGTAGTGGACAGGTTTCTCAGTTAACCAGTGGCTCAGGTAATAACACCGAACCTTCTTGGTCGCCTGATGGGCAGTCAATCGTGTTCACATCCGATAGAGGCGGCTCTCCGCAAGTTTATCGCATGAGTGCATCCGGTGGCGGAGCATCTCTTGTTGGTGGACGTGGTAGTGGTCAAATCAGCTCAGATGGTAGTACGTTAGTAATGATCGATGGAAGTAATAACATTGTGAAACAAGATTTGGTTTCAGGTGGTTCTGAGGTACTAAGTTCAACTTTCTTAGATGAAAGTCCGAGTATTTCACCAAATGGTATTATGATTATTTATAGCTCTACCCAAGGCTTGGGAAAGGTGCTACAATTAGTGTCCACAGACGGACGCTTTAAGGCACGTTTACCAGGGAATGATGGACAAGTTAAATTTCCAGCTTGGTCACCATACTTAACTAAATAAACAAGGAGAAATCAATGAATAAATTTACTAAAGCATTGTTAGTTGCTGGTTCAGTAGCTGTATTAGCTGCTTGTGGATCATCAAAAAATGAAAGCGCAAACGGCCAAACTTTTGGTGGTTACTCTGTTCAAGACTTACAACAACGCTACAACACTGTATATTTCGGTTTCGACAAATACAATGTTGAAGGTGAATATGCTCAAATCTTAGATGCTCACGCTGCATACTTAAATGCAACTCCAGCAACTAATGTACGTATTGAAGGTAATACTGACGAACGCGGTACTCCAGAATACAACATGGCATTAGGTGAACGTCGTGCTCACGCAGTACAAAGTTTCTTAACTGCTAAAGGTGTACAAGCAGGTCAAATTTCTACCGTTTCTTACGGTGAAGAGAAACCAGCAGTATTAGGTCATGACGAAGCAGCTTATGCGAAAAACCGTCGCGCTGTGTTAGCATACTAATTTTTGCTATTTCAAATAAAAAGCCGGGTTTTAATGCCCGGTTTTTTATTTTTTGCTGTGGAGCATGATTCTGCTTTTTAATCAGAATCACACATATTTGATTGCCTTTATTTTGATGCATATTCAAGCGAACAAATAAAAAAACAAAATTTTTTATTGATTCTTGAAATAAAATCAGTATTATAAGCCCTCGTCGTTGGGTCGTTAGCTCAGTCGGTAGAGCAGCGGACTTTTAATCCGTTGGTCGAAGGTTCGAATCCTTCACGACCCACCAATTTAAAGCTGTATTTCCCAAATATGGGTCGTTAGCTTAGTCTGGTAGAGCAGTGGACTCTTAATCCATTGGTCATAGGTTCGAATCCTATACGACCCACCACTGAAATCCTTTATACATCATATAAATTTATAATTCTGAATTAATGTCCAGATGCGACATCTTTTTTATTTGTGTCGTAAATGTGACGTAGTTTTTTGTTCCCTTGTTAATTTTTCTCCAAATTAATTTTACTTTGCGATCTTACTCGCAAAATTTGCCTTTCTCCATGTTTTAGCTTTTCTTATTTCCTTAAAGTGCGGTCAAAAAAAGGAACGTTTATGCAAAAAGGCTTTACTTTGCTGGAAATGTTAATCGCACTTTTAATTCTTAGTCTATTGTTGATGCTTGCTTTGCCCACATGGCAGCAATCTTCACAGCAGAATATCTTACAAAAAGAGCAGCAAAAGCTTTATGCGTTTTTACGTCAAATTCAGGCACGCGTGGAAAATTCTTCTGATATCTGGTTTCTCATGGCAAGTCGCGATTTGTCAGGAAAACGTTGGTGTTTAACGGCGCAGATTAAAAATCATCATCTATGTGACTGTTTATCTCCTCGAGGTTGTCCCCAACATGTTTCTGCGTATTTTTATTATCCGGCTTTCTCGGACACCATGTTGATTAGTAAGCGTTATTATCCTCTGGAACTCACGCGTTTAAGTGGCATTCGCAATACCGCATCCACAGCCTGTTTTGTGTTGCAAGCCAATCATCAACGAACCCTCTTTTCGTTTTTTAATGTGGGCAGTTTGAAATTAAAAGATAACCAATCCTTAAGTGCTTGTGTAAATGATGAAGAATAGAATGAGGTTAAAACAAAAATGCCTTTCAGGGCAAAGTTTAGTGAGTTTAATGCTTTCGGTGTCGCTTTCTTCGTTTTTACTTTTAGTGATTATGCAATTTTATAGCCAACACCAACAACAAAATCGGGAAATGCTTTTGCGTTTGCAGTTACAAACGGAGCTACAACGTGTGATTCAACTCATCGGAAAAGATTTGGCACGTGCAGGTTTTCGTGCGGTGAGCGATAAATTAACAAAAGATAACCTGTCCTTATTTGAACAACCGAGTCAGCCTTCAGCAATCACTATCGCTCAAATGAACGCGGAGAAAAGCAACAGTTGTGTCGTCTTTTTCTATGATCTTGATGTTAACGGCTGTGTAGGCGGGCAATATAAAGGCGATTCTTGTCTTGTGAATGAGCGAAATACGACTAAGGAAATTGAACGGGAATTATTTGGTTACCGACTTCATCAAAAAATGCTAGAAACTCGCTTAACCTATAAAAGTGCGGTCAAACAAAATTGCAGTTTTGAAGATTGCCAACGTTATACTCAACAATCTGCCTGTAATCACGGCGGCTGGGTGGATTTGTTAGATGAAAAAGAATATGAAATTTCTCATTTAACTTTTGCTTGGTTAGCGGAACAAAAAGGCATTGAAGTACGTTTAATTGGCAATTTAAAGCAGCATAAGAAAATAAGTTACGAAACCGCCATCGTTGTGCCCCTATTAAACAGAGAAGAATCATGATAACGCCTCAACGCGGCATAATGACTATCACTTTATTGATCTTACTCAGTGGGTTTTTACTCCTTACCATGCTGTTTAATGATGATTTACTTCGTTTGTATTCATCTATTGCGGCCCAGCGACATCTGTATGTGGAGCAGCAGTTATCCCTACAGCAACTCAGTTTTAACGAGAAAAAGTCGCGCTGCGAAAAGCTTTCTACACAAGAAAACGGAGATACCTTTCTAGTGACCTTTCGTTTGGAGAATAATCGATTAGCGGATGGTTTGAGCCATTATGTGTGGTGCCGGCGCGATAAATTATTTCAAAAGCAGCCGGTGCGAAACCAACATGAAAAATTGTTTGACCAGTTTATTTCCGAAGAAGGGCTTGCGCTTTTTCGTCAACAACTACAGTCTCCACCGCTAATTTTAAGCAAGTCGTCGCCTGCGGCATTGTATTGGTTCACGGCGAATGAAACCGAATGGGAGATTGATAAAAATGTGAATGCGGTGATTGTCGCGGAAGGTGATTTACACATTCGAGGCCAAGGTAAAATTAGCGGTTCGATCATTACCAAAGGACGATTGACGTTAGATGAAAATATTAAAGTGACTTATTCCAAAAGTACGGTTACTCAGATCGTGCAACAATATAGTCGTTGGCGGTTAGCAGAGAAGAGTTGGTATGATTTTGTCGTTCCCCAAAATTAATCAGAAAGGCATGAGCTTGGTGTCCTTGTTGGTGACTTTATCTGTATTTAGCGGGCTTTTCCTCACGTTTAACCAATGGGGAAATTTACAACGCAAAAGTGCGGTGGAAATTTATCAACGTTTTCAAGCTATTCAAATTGTTGAGAATCAACATCAACGGCGTTTTCTTGGGTTGCCTTGTGAATCGAACGTACTACAGAATCAAATTCATTTTCGCGTTACGTGCACGCAAAATCAGGTCACGGTGAAATATCCTCGCGGTGAAATTAGTTTATAATAGCGCAGTTATATTTGAGCTCATTTCCGGAGGCGGCGTGTTTACTGTTTATCATTCGAATCAACTTGAGGTGCAAAAGGACATTCTCGTTGAATTAATTCAACGTCAACCGCTGAGCAATCCATTACAGCCGGAAACCGTGCTGGTGCAAAGTCCTGGCATGGCACAATGGTTACAGTTACAAATCGCAGAGCAAAAAGGCATTGCAGCGAATTTTGCGTTTCCGATGCCCGCCAGCTTTATTTGGCAGCTTTATGCGGAAAACTTGCCTGATGTGGCGCAAAGCAATCAGTTTAATAAAAATGCCATGATGTGGCGCTTAATGCGTTTAATTCCTCAATATTTAGAGCAAGAGGCTTTTCATCCTTTACGCCATTATCTGGCGCACTCTGTTCAATCGGAGCAATTTAAACTCTACCAACTTGCCGGAAAGATCGCGGATTTATTCGACCAATATTTGGTTTACCGCCCGGACTGGATTGCCGCTTGGGAAGCGCACCAAGAGGCAGATATTCATCATCAAATTGAAGCTCAATCCAATTTCAATAATGATCGTTTATCGGCACAGATTGAACAAAATATCGCCTGGCAGGCGAGCCTGTGGCGGGCATTGGTGCAGGCGGTCAAGACAGAAACCGGATTGGATTTGGTGCAACACCGTGCGCATTTACACCAATTATTGTTAGAAAAACTCCGTGAAAATCGACCGCTCTTTTTGCCGGAACGCCTTTTCATTTTCGGTATTCCGGCGTTGCCAAAAGCCTATTTAGAAATTTTTCAAGCCATTAGCCAGTATTGCGATGTGCATTTGTTATTCAATAATCCTTGTCAGGAATATTGGGGCGACATTGTGGATCCGACATTTGTCGAAAAATTAGCGTTACGCACTCGAACCGATTATTTCAACCAAGCCAATAAACCGTTGTTATCCGCAGAACAAAGAGCGCAGGTAGAGCAGCAATGGGAGGTGACTTACGCACAAGAAAAATTGCAAGTCGGCAACCCATTGTTGGCTTCATGGGGAAAATTGGGACGCGATTTTTCTTATTTATTAACGCAGTTGGAACCGAATGAGATTTCTGCCTATGCGGAGATCGAACCGAAGAATTTATTGAGTCAAATTCAACATCAGATTTTGCACCTTATACCGAGTGGCAGCGAGCCGTTAAACTATCAGGAAAATGACCGCACTTTAACCTTCCATGCTTGCCACAGCACGATGCGGGAAGTGGAAGTCTTGCAGGATTATCTGCTGCATTTATTACAAGAAAATCCCCATTTGACCCCAAAAGACATCATCGTGATGGTGGCGGATATTGATAAATACACGCCTTATATTCGCGCGGTTTTCGGGCAACATGCTACGCCGCAAACTGCCATTCCATTTTCTATTTCGGATAATAAATTATCGGAAAATGATGTGGTTATTGCCGGTTTCCTCTCTTTATTGCAGCTCAAAGAAAGTCTTTTCAGTGCAGAAGACGTGTTGGCGCTGTTAGATGTGCCGGCAATACGCCAACGCTTTAATATTGAATTGCAGGATTTGGCGCAAATTCGAGATTGGGTGAAAAATGCCGGCGTGCGTTTTGGTTTAGAGAAACAAAGTGCAGAATCACATGGTGAAGTGCAAAGCAACTACAATTCCTGGCAAGCTGGTTTGGAACGCATGTTGTTAGGGTATGCCTTACGGGAAGAAAATGGTATTTGGCAAGACAGCCTTGGATTGGACAACAGTTTCGGCTTAAAAGGTCAGCTAGCGGGGCAGCTGGCTGAATTTGTTGCCGCCTTATCTGAGTGGTACCAAACGCTGCAACAACGCTATTCTGTGGCGCAATGGCAACAACATTTGTTGACCTTAACGGATCGTTTCTTTGCTGCGACAACGGAAACCGAGGAAACCTTATTTTATATTAAAGACGTGATTCAGCAATTTGCAGAACAGTTACAGGACGCGCATTTTGATGAACTCTTGGGCGTTGATGTTGTGGCGGATGTCATGAATAGCGCTTTAGAAGAAAACCCGAATCATTACCGTTTTTTAGCCGGCAAAGTGAATTTCTGCACGTTGCTGCCGATGCGTTCTATTCCGTTTAAAGTGGTCTGCCTGCTCGGGATGAATGACGGTGAATACCCACGTCAACAGCCGCCAAATAGTTTTGACTTAATGCAGTATCACCGTATTAAAGGCGACCGTGCGCGCCGTGATGATGATCGTTACTTGTTCCTTGAGGCTTTGTTATCTGCGCAGGAATATTTGTATATCAGCTACATCGGGCGTTCTATTTCAGATAATCAAGAACGTGAGCCCTCCGTATTGGTGAGCCAGTTGTTGGATTACATCGTGGAAAATCTGCCAGATGAAGGCAAGGATTGGCGGGCATTACTGGTGCAGCAACACGGCATGACGGCATTTAGTCGAAAAAACTTTGAAAAAAACGACCGCACTTTCAGCCAATCTTTTGCGCAACAATGGTTGCCTTTGGTGAATTCGCAATCCAATCAGGCATTGTCGGATTTCATTCAACCGACAATAGCGCAGGAGGATTTCGAACAAGAAACGGAGATTGAATTTTCTCGTTTGGTGGCGTTTGTGAAAAATCCGGTGAAATTTTTCTTTGAGCGTCGCCTTGGTGTGAATTTTTCCGAGCAGGAAGAAAGTATCGCCGACAGTGAAAATTTCGTTTTGAATAATGGCTTAGAGAAATACCTGATTCATGCGGACTTGGTCGATGTCGATGAACACCAAATCGACGCGTTTTTTGATCATTTGAAGGTGAAAGGCGTCTTGCCAAGAGGTGAATTTGCGACACTCTACGCCAATAAATTATTGGATGAAGTGGCAGAATTTAAACACTATATTGCCGATTATGTGGAACAAACGCCACAAAACCGTTTTGTACAAATGACCTTGCCGACGGCATTCGGTAATATCACCTTATCTGGCAATATCTCCCATTTATATGGCGACCCGTTACAGCGTGTGACTTGGCGCATGGCAACCATCAAAGATAAAGATCGTATTGAAGCTTGGTTATATCATTTATTGTTGTGTGCCACGCAGCCGCAGCCGACGGAATCCATTTTCCAAGGCAAGGATAAACGCGAGATTTTTCAGGTGGTGTCTCAACAGGATGCCCTTGCGCAGCTGCAAATTTATGTAGAAAGCTATTTAGCCGGGCTGTCGCAATTACAACTGATTCCAACACAGGGCATAGAGGCATACCTAAAACAGATTGTTCACGAAGATGAAGTGGGTGTTGATAAGTGTTTAGCACAGTTAATAAAAATTGCTGAAGGTGGTGATTATTCTCCCGGCGATTTATATTGGCAACGTGTGTTGGTACAAACGCAGGAATTAGATTTGAATTGGATAAATCAGCAGGTGAAGGCGTGGTTTGCACCGATGTTGCAAGCAATTAAGAGGGAAAAATAGTCTTATAAATAGGCCGCCATGACCACGGCATTTTCCCGTTTGCCATCAGGGGTAGGGTAATAGTTTTTACGGATATCCACTTGATTAAAGCCCAGCGAATCATAAAGCGCTTGGGCTTTTTTATTGGATTCGCGCACTTCTAGCCACAATGTCAAAATGCCTTTTTGTCTGAGTTGGGTGATGAGCTCGTTTAAGAGTTGTCGTCCGAGTCCCAAACCTTGTTTTTGCGGATCGATAGCAATATTAAACAGGGTGGCTTCATCTAATACTGTCTGACAAATAGCAAATCCATAAATCTGATGTCCTTCGACGATCTTTAAATTGAGATAACGCTCGCCTTGGTTATTTTTCAACGTGCCTAAACTCCAAGGCACGGTGTGAGCCGCCTGCTCAATGACATAAAGTTCGTCAAAGTCTTGTTCTTCAATCAGCGAAATGGTTATCACGACAGATCCTTGTTATTCGACATTGATGGAAGGGGATTGTTGAATGGTTTGCCAAAATTGACGTTTTGCCTGCGGATTTTGTTTAAATTCCTCAAGATCACCTGACTGCCACACATTTAACGCTTGTGGGAGAGATAAAGTGCAGTCATTTTCCGAGGTGTTTTGAGAAAGCAACCAATAACTGACTTTATGGTTAACTTGCAAATAAGCAAGCTGTTCAAAGGTGATGTTTAATACTTGCTCGCTATTCAAGTTCAGGCTGCGTAACACATCCTGCACAACAGGTTGTTGCAATAGATTTTGCTGACTGACGATCACCAGACGAATATGCTCGGCGACAGTGATATTCATTGCGCCTTTCAACGCTTCCGGGCGCACTAACTGCCATTGGCTGATGCCCATTTGTTGCAGTAATACATCTCGACGGGAGTAAGGTTGGCGCGTTTCTTGCATATCTAAAATCAATTCAATCCAGTATAATGGGCGCCCATTTTAACCAATAAGGCAGAGGATTAATAGCGTGATTTGTGCAGAAAGCGAAGTGTTGGAACGGCATTTAGATTTTTTAACGGGGAAATCATTATTGCTTACCGGCTCAGTGAACGATGAGTTTCTTTCCGATTTACGACGCCAAGGTTTTAACGCCCGTGCTTGGAGTTGGTATTTTGATTACACCAACCGAGAAAATCAAAAGCAACAAAGTGCGGTGGATTTTTCCCTTGAATTTCAACGCCAAGCCGATTTGATCCTGTTTTATTGGACGAAGAACAAGCAGGAATGCCATGTTCAATTAATGCAAATTCTCGCAAAAAGCCCGGTAGGACAAGAAATACTCATTGTCGGCGAAAATCGTAGCGGCGTACGTTCAGCCGAAAATATGCTTGCGGACTTCGGCGATATTCACAAAATTGACTCTGCCCGCCGTTGTAGTCTTTATCATTTTCAGCTAAAAAATCCACCGCACTTTGAGCTGAATTCCTTCTGGAAATCCTACCAATCACTACAACTTGCCGATGTCACTGTGTATGCGTTACCGGGCGTCTTCAGCGCCGCCGAACTGGATGGTGGCACCGCATTATTACTGTCCACCTTAAAAAATGTGTCGGGCGATGTACTGGATATCGGTTGTGGCGCCGGCGTGATTGGCAGTTACATTCAAAAACATCATCCAAAAACCAAGCTTGTAATGACGGATATTCACGCCATGGCGCTTGAATCGGCACGGCGAACCTTGCAAGAAAATCAGTTGCAAGGCACGGTGCTGGCAAGCGATGTGTTTTCTCATGTGGAAGGAAAATTTGACCTGATCATTTCCAACCCGCCGTTTCATGACGGCATTGATACCGCTTATACCGCAGTTAATGAATTGATTAAACAAGCAAAATGGCATCTTAAAGCCGGTGGAGAATTGCGTATTGTGGCGAATGCCTTTTTGCCTTATGCCGACTGGCTGGATCAACATTTCGGCGGCCATGAGGTATTGGCGAAAAATAACAAATTTAAGGTGTATTCAGTGCGCGGATGAGTGAATAGTGCGTTATTAACACCATTGCGAACGCACCGTTTGTATTTTTGCCGGTATTGCTTGGTTTCTCCGCCACTCGTAAGTTTGGGGGTAACCCATTCCTTGGTGCGGCAGGTTTCTTAGGTATTCCGTCGATTAAGCCTGACAGCCTTGCCATGTACAGCATTGGCATGGCGATTTCCTTTATTGTGGCGTTCAGCCTTTCCACAATTTTAGTGAAACGGGCGCAAGCCAAAGCATAGTTTGCCAACCTTGAGAAAGCGCGAATTTGTGAAAGCGGATTCGTGCTTTTTCTTTTGCACAAATATAAAAACGTCTTCAAAAACGACCGCACTTTTTTACAAATTTTTCGTGCATTTCTACATAAACGCAAACGTTTGCGTTATAATACGCCACCTCAAATTTACTTCATAAATCAAAGGAAATTATTCATGCAATCAACTCGTCCCATTCGCCAAGCATTGCTTAGCGTGTCCGATAAATCCGGTATTGTGGAATTTGCCGAAGGCCTCGTAAAACGCGGTGTTAAACTGCTTTCTACCGGCGGTACGGCAAAACTTTTAGAACAAAACGGCTTGCCGGTAACCGAAGTCTCCGATTACACCGGTTTTCCGGAAATGATGGACGGTCGCGTGAAAACTTTACACCCGAAAGTGCACGGTGGGATTTTAGGTCGTCGTGGCACGGACGATGCTATCATGCAGCAACACGGTATTGAAGGCATTGATATGGTGGTGGTGAATTTATATCCTTTTGCTGCAACCGTGGCTAAGCCAAATTGCACGTTAGAAGATGCCGTGGAAAATATCGATATCGGTGGCCCGACAATGGTACGTTCCGCTGCTAAAAACCATAAAGATGTGGCGATTGTCGTGAACAATCAGGATTTTGATGCCATTCTTGCTGAAATGGATCAACATCAAAACAGCTTAACCCTGGAAACCCGTTTTGATCTTGCTATCAAAGCATTTGAACACACCGCGCAATACGATTCCATGATCGCGAACTATTTCGGTCAGTTGGTGAAACCTTATCATGTTGCCGCTGAAGAAGATGCGGAGGCGAAGTGCGGTCAATTCCCACGGACTTTAAATTTGAACTTCGTGCGTAAACAAACCATGCGTTACGGCGAAAATGCCCATCAAAATGCCGCATTTTATGTGGATCTCAATGTAAAAGAAGCGAGTGTGGCGACGGCAAACCAACTGCAAGGTAAGGCTTTGTCTTATAACAATATTGCCGACACCGACGCAGCCCTTGAATGTGTAAAAGAATTTGATGAGCCGGCTTGTGTGATTGTGAAACACGCCAATCCATGCGGTGTCGCCTTAGGCAAAGACATTTTAGATGCCTACAACCGCGCCTATCAAACAGACCCAACCTCAGCCTTTGGCGGCATCATTGCGTTTAACCGTGAATTAGACGAAAAAACGGCAAATGAAATTGTAGAACGTCAATTTGTGGAAGTGATTATTGCGCCGAAAGTGTCTGCAGAAGCCGTTGAAGTGGTGAAACGTAAGAAAAATGTCCGTTTGCTTGAATGTGGAGAATGGCAAGCACGTACCCAACGTTTAGATTTCAAATGTGTGAACGGTGGCTTGTTGGTGCAAGATGCGGATTTGGGCATGGTAGGCTTGGATGACTTAAAAGTGGTCAGCAAACGTCAACCGACCGAGCAAGAACTAAAAGATTTATTATTCTGCTGGAAAGTGGCGAAATTCGTGAAATCGAATGCCATTGTTTATGCCAAAGATAACCAAACCATCGGCATTGGCGCAGGTCAGATGAGCCGCGTGTATTCTGCGAAGATTGCGGGTATTAAGGCGCAGGATGAAGGTTTAACCGTAGCCGGTTGTGTAATGGCATCCGATGCGTTCTTCCCATTCCGTGATGGTATTGATGCGGCGGCGAAAGTGGGCATTCAATGTGTTATTCATCCGGGTGGCTCAATGCGCGATCAGGAAGTGATTGATGCGGCAGATGAGCACAATATGGTGATGGTATTGACCGGAATGCGGCATTTTAGACATTAATTTATGTCATAACTTCGCTCAATGAACGACTTACTTATTCCCCCTCTTTCGTAAAGAGGGGGCTAGGGGGAGATTTAAACGATGCTAAATGTACTATGAGGTTGAAATAACCTCTGCCAAATCTCCCCTACCCCTCTTTGCTAAAGAGGGGATTAAATTCAAAAAGACACAAGGACTACAACATGAATATCCTCATCATCGGAAATGGCGGTCGTGAACACGCCCTTGCTTGGAAAGCGGCGCAATCTCCATTAGCAGATAAAATTTTCGTTGCACCGGGCAATGCGGGAACAGCGTTAGAACAAAAGGTCGAGAACGTGAATATCAGTGCAACGGATGTTCCTGCGTTGGTTAAATTTGCCCAAGATAACCACATTGGTTTAACGATCGTGGGGCCTGAAGCACCGCTTGTGATTGGCGTGGTGGATGCGTTTCGTGCAGCGGGATTGAAAATTTTTGGTCCAACGCAAGCGGCAGCGCAATTGGAAGGTTCAAAAGTTTTTACTAAAGATTTCTTAGCCCGTCATAAAATCCCAACGGCAGAATATCAAAACTTCACTGAGGTCGAACCGGCATTGTCTTATTTGCGTGAAAAAGGTGCACCAATTGTCGTTAAAGCGGATGGCTTGGCGGCAGGCAAAGGCGTGATTGTGGCGATGACGTTGCAAGAAGCGGAAGACGCGGTGCGAGATATGTTGTCCGGCAATGCCTTTGGTGAAGCAGGCAGTCGAGTGGTTATTGAAGAATTTTTAGATGGCGAAGAGGCGAGCTTTATCGTCATGGTGGATGGCAAAAACGTCGAACCTATGGCGACCAGCCAAGACCATAAACGTGTGGGTGAAAAAGACACGGGCTTGAACACCGGCGGCATGGGGGCTTATTCTCCTGCGCCTGTGGTGACACCTGAAATTCATGCGCGCGTGATGCGTGAAGTGATCTATCCGACGGTCAACGGCATGGCGGCAGAAGGGAATGTTTACACCGGTTTCTTGTATGCCGGTTTGATGATCATGCCAAATGGTCAGCCGAAAGTGATCGAATTTAACTGCCGTTTCGGTGATCCGGAAACCCAACCGATTATGTTGCGTTTGGAATCGGATTTAGTGGAACTTTGTCTTAAAGCCTGTGATGGCAAATTGGACGAAGTGAAATCCCAATGGAATCCAAAGGCATCTTTGGGGATCGTATTGGCAGCAGAAGGTTATCCGGGGGATTATCGTAAAGGCGATGAAATCAGCGGTTTGCCTCAAAGTGCGGTCGAAAATGAGAAAGTTTTCTTGGCGGGCGTAGAAACAAAAGCGGGCAAGTTAGTCACCGACGGTGGCCGCGTGCTTTGTGCTACGGCATTGGGCGACAGTGTCTTTGATGCACAGCAAAAAGCTTTAAAACTTGCCGAACAAATTCAATGGAACGGCCGTTTTTATCGTCGTGATATCGGTTATCGCGCCGTAGCTCGTGAGCAGAAAAAATAGCAAAAAAATGATTCGTAAGTTCGTCTGCGTACTTGCGAACACCAGATGGCGGTGTCGGCAAAGGCGACGTTAAAAATCCAATGGATTTTTGGCCCCCACTTTTATGAATACTTTTCATTGATTTGATGAAAATTTAGGACTTAACTTTTAATTAAATTTCAATCCATAAACAGTTAAACTATACCACTCAAAATTACATAACGAGGAAAACACAATGTTTAAAAAGAGCATGAACATCGCTGATTACGATCCGGTTTTATGGCAAGCCATTCAAGATGAGAATCGTCGTCAAGAAGAACATATTGAATTAATCGCTTCTGAAAACTATGCCAGCCCGCGCGTAATGCAAGCGCAAGGTTCTCAATTCACCAATAAATATGCGGAAGGCTATCCCGGCAAACGCTATTATGGTGGTTGTGAGTACGCTGACATTGTGGAACAGTTGGCAATTGATCGTGCGAAAGAATTATTTGGCGCAGATTATGTGAACGTGCAACCGCACTCCGGTTCACAAGCGAATGCGGCCGTTTATATGGCATTATTGAATCCGGGCGACACCATTTTAGGCATGAGCTTGGCACATGGTGGCCACTTAACCCACGGTGCTTCCGTGAGCTTCTCCGGTAAAATCTATCATGCAGAACAATATGGCATTACCGATGAAGGTTTGATTGACTACGATGCTTTGCGTAAACAAGCGCATGAAGTGAAACCAAAAATGATTGTGGGCGGTTTCTCTGCTTATTCTCAAGTGGTTGATTGGAAAAAAATGCGTGAGATCGCAGATGAAGTGGGCGCCTATTTATTCGTGGATATGGCACACGTTGCCGGTTTAATTGCGGCGGGCGTCTATCCGAATCCACTTCCGTATGCCCATGTTGTTACAACAACAACGCATAAAACCTTAGGTGGTCCACGTGGTGGTTTAATTTTATCTGCCAGCGGCGATGAAGAGATGTATAAAAAACTTCAATCTGCTGTCTTCCCTGCAGGTCAAGGTGGCCCATTAGTTCACATTATTGCGGCAAAAGCGGTATGTTTCAAAGAAGCGTTAGAACCGGAATACAAAATCTACCAACAAAATGTATTGAAAAATGCAAAAGCTATGGTGGAGGTGTTTAAACAACGCGGTTACAAAGTGGTTTCAAACAGTACCGAAAATCACTTGTTCTTGGTAGATTTAGTTCAACAAGGTTTAACCGGTAAAGCAGCGGATGCAGCACTTGGTAAAGCAAACATTACCGTGAATAAAAACTCTGTACCTAATGATCCACAAAAACCATTTGTGACTTCCGGTATTCGTGTAGGTACACCTTCCGTTACCCGTCGTGGTTTTAACGAACAAGACTGTCGTGAACTTGCCGGCTGGATGTGTGATGTGTTAGACGCACTCGGTAAAGACAATGAAGAACAAGTGATTGCGGCGACAAAAGAAAAAGTATTGGCAATCTGTAAACGTCTTCCGGTTTACGCCTAATATTTAAGGCTTTTATCTTTAAGCGGCGATTCTCGCCGCTTTTTTATTGCTTAAAGTGCGGTCGAAAAATAAAACGTTTTTATGGCGTTATTCGGAAAATGTGATGATCGTTGGAAATAAAAAAGGTCGTTAAAAAACGACCTTTTTTGTTTTAGTGATTTTTATGGTAACTCTTCAATATCATCTTTATTCACTTTAGGTTGAACCATGTGTTCACGGGTTAAACCTAAGTCATAGGCGATAGCAATCGCAATGAAGATGGAAGAATAGGTACCGAATCCGATCCCGATAAGCAAGGCTAGCGAGAAACTGTGAATGGTCGGACCGCCGAAGATGAAGAGGGCGATAACGACAATCAAAGTGGTGACCGATGTCATAATGGTACGGGATAGGGTTTGAGTTAAGGAAATATCGATGATGTCGATGGCAGAAATCCGTCTGATTTTACGGAAGTTTTCACGCACACGGTCGAATACCACGATACTGTCGTTTAATGAGTAACCCACCACGGAAAGGATCGCCGCAATAAAGGTTAAATCCATTTCGATTTGTAAGTAAGAGAATGCACCGAGGGTAACAATCACGTCGTGTGCTAAAGAAAGCACACCACCGGTTGCTAAGCGCCATTCAAAACGCATGCCCACATAAAGCAAGAGCATAATGAGGGTGGCTAATGTGGCGTAAATGGCCCCTTGGGTTAATTCCTCACCTACGTTAGGTCCGACAAACTCAATGGAACGAATTTGAATATCGCTATCTAAGGTGTTCAGCATTTTTTTGACGTGATCGCCGATTTGTGCATCATTGGTTGCTGGTAGGCGAATCATCACATCACGTACACCGCCAGTGGTTTGCACGAGTGGACTCTCAATACCATTTTGTACCAACGTAGAACGGATTTTTTCCAAATCTGCCGGTTGGGAGAAGTGGGTATCTACCACCACACCGCCGGTGAAATCTAAGCCCCAGTTGAAACCTTTGGTAAACACAAAGAATAATGAAACCGCGATAATGACGACGGAAGCAAGATAACCCCATAGACGGAATTTCATGAATTCCACTAAACGGAAAGGGAGTTTAATGCCTTGAATTTCTTTAATTGGCTGACTTCTATTTTCTAAATTCACAATATATTTCCTCACCGTTAAATTGATAATTTATCAATTCGTTTGCCGCCGTATAAGAAATTCACGATTGCGCGTGTTCCGGTGATTGCGGTAAACATTGAGATAGCAATCCCTAAAGACAAGGTGATTGCGAAGCCTTTGATCGGACCCGTCCCTACAGCGTAGAGTGCCACCGCGGTTAAAATGGTGGTTAAGTTAGCATCGAAGATAGAACTAAACGCACCGCTATAACCCTCATTAATAGCTTGTTGAACCGGACGACCGTTGCGGATTTCTTCTTTAATCCGCTCGAAGATTAATACGTTCGCATCCACGGACATCCCGACCGCCAATACGATACCAGCAATACCTGGCATGGTGAGCGTAGCACCTGGTAATAACGACATTAAACCGACTAATAAAACGATGTTGGCGATTAAGGCGACATTGGCTATAAGACCGAATTTACGGTAGTAAATCACCATAAAGGCGACGACGATCATTAAGCCCCAGAAACTTGCTTGCAAACCTTGTTCGACGTTTTGCGCACCAAGAGATGGACCGATGGTGCGTTCTTCCACGATTTGAATCGGCGCAATTAACGCACCAGAACGAAGTAATACCGCAAGGTTTTGTGCTTCGGCCGGAGAGTCAATACCGGTAATTTGGAATTGACTACCGAAACGACCTTGAATGGTGGCAACGTTAATCACTTCCTCGTGTTTTTGTAAAATGGTTTTGCCATTTTCGTCTTTTTTACCGCTGTCTTTATATTCCACATACAACGTTGCCATCGGTTTTTGGATGTTTGCGCGGGTGGTTTGTGACATGATTTCGCCGCCTTCGCTATCCAAGGTGACGCTCACTTGCGGTCTAGAGGTATTTTGATCCACACCGGAACTGGCGTTGGTAATGTGTTCACCACCTAATACAGCGCGTTTATACAGCACGATAGGGCGATTGTTTCTGTCATATTTCACTTCAGAATCAGAAGTCACCATGCCACGAGCTGCCGCATCTAAGTTGGCGTTGCCATTGACTAAGCGGAATTCAAGGGTTGCCGTTGCACCCAGAATTTCTTTCGCACGAGCCGTGTCTTGCACACCTGGCAATTCAACCACGATACGTTCTGCGCCTTGGCGCTGAATCACGGCTTCTGCGACACCAAGTTCAGTGACACGTTTACGCAAAATACTTAAGTTTTGTTCAATCGCACTTTCGCGGGCTTCGTTTAATGCGGCATCGGATAACGCCAAAGACAGGGTATTATCAGAAATCGCGCGAATGTCTAAGGTCGGATGCTGTTTGCGCAAATAACGCTGTACATCAGATAACTGTTCCGGATTCACCAAACTTACGATTGTGGAAAAATTCTCCGCTGACTTAATAGCGCTGTATTGATATTTTTCTTTGCGCAATTCGGTACGTAAAGAATCTTGTAATTGCTCTTGACGTTTGGTGAGCGCAGAGTTCATATCCACTTCCATCAGGAAGCGTACCCCACCACGCAAATCCAAGCCCCATTTCATCGGATTGCCGCCAATACTGCTTAGCCATTTTGGCGTTGCCGGTGCAAGGTTCAGGGCGATAGAGTAGTTATTGCCTAATTTTTCAGTGATTTTATCTTTGGCGAGTAATTGGTTATCGGTATTGTTAAAACGTACAAGAATAGAGCCGTTTTCTAACACGATGGATTTAGTTGCCAGATTATTTTCTTTTAGGACAGTTTGAACTTCGCTTAGCACGCTGGAATTAGCTTCCTGACCACGAGTTCCTGAGATTTGTACGGCAGGATCTTCACCGTAAAGATTTGGAAGAGCGTATAAAATACCAATGGCGACCAAAAAGATCACCATTAGATTCTTCCATAAAGGGTAACGATTTAACATAGATTTCCTGTTCCCTTGAGGAATGTAAGATTAAAGGGTTTTAATTGTGCCTTTCGGTAATACCGCTGCAATGTAGTTGCGGTTGATGGTCACTTCAGTGCTGTCGTTTAACGCGATAACGATGCTGTCGCTGTTTTCAACTACTTTGGTGATTTTACCAATGATACCGCCGGCGGTTAATACTTCGGTGCCTTTGGTTAATTCGGACATTAATTTTTTGTGTTCTTTATTTCTTTTCGCTTGCGGACGATAAATCATGAAATAGAAAATCAATCCGAAGATGATAAAAATAAATAACATTGACATTGGGCTGCCTTGTTGAGCTTCCATTCAAATTTCCTTTTAGTTAATGAAAAGAGAAGACGCTGTGGAGCGTCCGTAAACTGATTAAAATCGGCAGTTAAAATACCATAAATTCGCTGAAATGTGAAAATGATATTGTAAAAATGACGGCAAAAACGACCGCACTTTTGAAGGCTGAAAATAGGGAGGTTACTTGTTGATTTTGGTGATTTTAATGGTACGTTGAGATTGACTTATTACGGTAAAAGACAACTGCTGAGCTTCGCAAAATAAACGAAAATCTTCGATATCACTTTCCGCAGCAAGCCACACCGTCAATACATCATTTGGGGCTAATGTGTTGACGGCATTTTTCGTCATCAATAACGGCAGAGGACAACGATACTCACGAGTATCAAGTTGATATTCCATAATTTAAATCAACGATAGCTTAAGCTTGTACGCGACGACGAGCGCTCATTATGTCACCGATTTCGCGTAATTCTGATTCCGACAAATGTTGTTTACCAAGCTCAAATAATGGCTCTTCCAAGGCGATATGTTTGTCGTAACCTGAGACTACGTTGTTGATCAATGCCATATCGACATTCACTCGATCGCCCGTCAACAAGGCTTGTAACTGTTCAGATAATTTTGCCCAGTTATCATGCAAGGTCACGTGCTGTCTTTCTAATTCATCGATGTCTTTTTGCGCTTCCGGCACATATTTCACCAACAGTGGGAAAAAATCTTTTTCCTCATCATCATGATGTAATGGGGCTGACTGATTGAAATAATTGAGAATTTGCTGAACGTCATTTTTCACCGCCTGATTACAACCGTTTTTTGCCAAATAATCAGGCAAAATCGTCAACTGCCGACAAAAACGTTTCACTTTGCCGTGGCAGGCATACAACATTTCAATGGGTTCATTCCAACTGGCGAATTTTTGAGGTTCAAGGATTTGCATAGGAACTCCTGTGAGAAATAAAAGTGCGGTGGAAAAAACACGTAAATTTTTCACCGCACTTTTTACGGATGATTTTTAGCTGATTATTTTTTTGTTTCTGCAAGTTGTAACGGCGGAACAGGCTTGCCGATTCTCGCATAAAACTCCACCACGAAATCATCAAAGCGATCTTTTTCAATGGCTTGGCGAATTTCCGCCATTAAACGTTGGTAATAACGCAAGTTGTGGATGGTGTTTAGGCGCGCCCCGAGGATTTCGCCGCATTTATCCAAATGATACAAATAGGCTTTGGTGTAATGCTTACAGGTGTAGCAATCACAGTGCGGATCTAACGGACTGGTGTCGTCTTTGTATTTGGCGTTGCGGATCTTCACGATGCCGTCGGTGACGAATAAATGACCGTTACGCGCATTACGGGTTGGCATGACACAGTCGAACATATCGATGCCGCGGCGTACGCCTTCCACTAAATCTTCCGGTTTACCCACGCCCATTAAATAGCGTGGTTTGTCGGCAGGAATTTGCGGGCAAATGTATTCCAAAATGCGGTGCATATCTTCTTTCGGTTCACCCACGGCCAAACCGCCCACGGCATAACCATCAAAGCCGATGTTCACCAAACCTTCCAAGGACACTTTGCGTAATTCTTCAAAGGTACCGCCTTGAATAATACCGAATAAGGCGTTTTTGTTGCCCAATTCATCAAAACGGTTGCGACTGCGTTGTGCCCAACGTAAAGACATTTCCATCGATTTTTTAGCGTAGTCAAACGTTGCCGGGTAAGGCGTACATTCATCGAAAATCATCACGATGTCGGAACCCAAATCATATTGGATTTCCATGGATTTTTCCGGGGATAAGAAAATGCGTTCGCCGTTGATTGGATTTTGGAATTTCACGCCTTCTTCGGTAATTTTGCGTAATTTGCCTAAGCTGAACACTTGGAAGCCACCGGAGTCCGTGAGGATCGGACGATGCCATTGCATAAAATCGTGCAAATCACCGTGTTTACGCATGACCTCTTGCCCCGGGCGAAGCCATAAATGGAACGTGTTTCCAAGGAGAATTTCTGCACCGGTCGCACGTACTTCTTCCGGTGTCATGCCTTTTACCGTGCCATAAGTGCCTACCGGCATAAACGCCGGGGTTTCAACGGTAAAAGTGCCTTGTGGGCGTTCAAATACCAAGCGACCACGACGGGCGTTGCCACTGGTTTTCTCTAATTCATACTTCATTTTATTTCCTCAACGAATAAACAGTTCGAAGGTTTTAGTCAATAAAAAAGCCTGAGTAACAGGCTTGAATTGCACGATTTTAGGTGGAGAAGCTAAATAAGTCAATTTCTATTCCATTCCCTTCACATGAGGGTTTTTGCTGATAAACATGGCGTCGCCATAACTGAAAAAACGATAGCGATTTTCCACCGCACTTTTATACGCATTCATCGTATGGCTAAATCCGGCAAACGCAGAAACCAACATAATCAACGTGCTTTCCGGCAAATGGAAGTTCGTAATTAAACAATCTATCACACGGAATTTTTTGCCCGGATAAATGAAAATAGACGTATCAGAAAAATACGGCTCAATTAACACAGCAGCTTGTTTTTCTTCCGCCGCTAATGCTGCACTTTCAATAGAACGCACGGAGGTTGTTCCCACGGCAATCACGCGTTTGCCGGCTTTTTTGGTGGCTAAAATAGCATCACAAACCTCTTGCGGCACTTCCACGTATTCCGCGTGCATGACATGATCTTCAATGTTTTCAACACGCACCGGTTGGAATGTTCCTGCGCCCACATGCAAGGTCACAAAAGCGAAATTGACGCCTTTTTCTTTCAGTTTTGCCAAAAGTTCATCATCAAAATGCAAACCGGCTGTCGGTGCGGCAACCGCTCCCGGCACTTTGTTATAGACGGTCTGATAACGCTCTTGATCCGCTTCTTCGTCAGGACGATCAATATAAGGCGGTAAAGGCATATGCCCGATTTGTTGTAAAACGTCAAAAAGTGCGGTCTGTTTTTCGGCGATTTCAATTTCAAATAAACTGCCTTGGCGACCGATCATGGTGGCTTTTACACCGTTGCCTTCCCCTAATTTATCCTCACCTAAAATCAGTTCTGCGCCTTCTTTCGGCGCTTTAGAGGCGCGAACATGGGCAAGAAAACGGGATTCGCTTAACACGCGCTCCACCAAGACTTCTATTTTTCCGCCGCTGATTTTGCGCCCGAACATCCGCGCAGGAATAACACGGGTATTATTGAAGATCATCAAATCGCCCGGATGAATCAACTCCAACACATCGGCAAAAGTGCGGTGGAAAATGTCCCCGTTTTCGCCATTCAACTGTAATAAACGGCTGGCAGTTCGCTCTGTTTTAGGGTAACGGGCAATCAACTCATCAGGTAAATCAAAATAAAAATCGGCAACACGCATAATTGAACATTTGGTTTGAAAAAGAGGGCGGTAGTCTAGTGCGAATCGGGGAGAATCTCAAGGAAATAAAAGAAATCACGCTAATTTCTTTTGGCGAATATGTAGAAGAAAGTGTTTGTACGACCTAATTCATCCTTTAATCTATGTTTTGCTTTTCTCAAGGCAAAAAAAAGCCCTTTCAAGGGGATAAGGGCTAAAAGTATTTGGAGTCATATTTTTTTAGGGTACGAGTTGCATTATATGCTTTCAAATTAATAATGCAACATTTATTTAACAATAAATTAACTTTTCTTTTCGTGCGGGTTGCGAGTGTTGGTATCAACCAAATTTCGCATGAGCAATGCATAGTCTAAATGAATGTCTTGTGGCACGTCTAAGAAGACAAAATGCCCGTCGCCTAAGGCGGCATCGACTTCGGCATTTTTACGGTTGAGCATTTTGTTGATTTTAAACACGATGTTGCCTTGTGGCGTCATCATTTCCACTTCATCACCGAGCAAGAATTTATTCTTCACTGCCACTTCTGCCATGCCAAGTTCATTACGTTTACCGGTGAATTCGCCGACAAATTGTTGACGATCGGAAATGGAGTAGCCGTAGTCGTAATTTTGGTATTCATCGTGGGTGTGACGGCGTAGGAAACCTTCGGTATAACCACGGTGGGCAAGGGATTCTAAAGTATCCATCAAGCTTTCATCAAACGGTTTGCCGGCTGCCGCATCGTCAATGGCTTTGCGATACACTTGGGCAGTACGGGCGCAGTAATAGAAGGATTTGGTGCGTCCTTCTATTTTTAAGGAATGTACGCCAAGTGCGGTGAGTTTTTCCACATGTTGTACTGCGCGTAAATCTTTCGAGTTCATGAAGTAAGTGCCGTGTTCATCTTCAAAGGCGGTCATTTGCTCGTCAGGATTTTGCGCTTCGGTGTAAAGGAAAACTTTATCGGTCACTGCGCCTTCGCCCAAGGTTGGGGCGACGTTTTTTACTTCGATTTGTTGGCTTCGGTCGAATTTCGGTACGATATTGCCCACATCATCTACTTTGCCTTCTTCCATTTTGTATTCCCAACGGCAGGCATTTGTGCAGGTGCCTTGGTTTGGATCGCGTTTGTTGATATAGCCGGAAAGGAGGCAGCGACCGGAATACGCCATGCAGAGTGCGCCATGTACGAAAATTTCCAGTTCAATATCCGGCACTTGTTGGCGGATTTCGGCGATTTCATCAAGAGAAAGCTCACGCGATAAAATCACGCGGGTTAACCCCATTTGTTTCCAGAATTTTACGGTCGCCCAGTTCACCGCATTGGCTTGCACGGAAAGGTGAATATCAATGTCAGGGAAGTGTTCGCGCACCAGCATAATCAAGCCGGGATCGGACATGATCAGCGCATCCGGCCCCATGTCGATCACCGGTTGTAAATCTTTAATAAAAGTTTTGAGCTTGGAATTGTGCGGCGCAATGTTCACGACGACATAGAATTTTTTGCCGAGCGCATGGGCTTCATCAATGCCGATTTTTAAATTGGCGTGATTAAATTCATTATTGCGCACGCGCAAGCTGTAACGCGGTTGACCGGCATACACGGCGTCTGCGCCATAAGCAAAGGCATAACGCATATTTTTTAAGGAGCCTGCGGGGGAGAGTAATTCAGGTTTAAATGAGGTTGTCATAGTTGTCTCTTATGGTCTGATGTCAAGTCAGGAATTTGCGCAAGGCAAATCGTAAAGACGGGTATTTTAGGCGGATTTTGCTTTTTGTAAAGGAGAAGTGCGGTGGAAAAATAAAATGTTTTTTAGTCGAAACCGAATGAAAAAAGTGGGCGGGTAGCCCACTTTCTTGTGATGGTATTTAGTCTTTACTTTCCGGCTGAGAAGAATCCATCATCAGTTCATGTTGCTTCAGAAGTTCTTCTACGGTTTTTCCGTTAATTAGAAAACGGTTATTGTCTCTTTCTAATGTCAGAACATAGTTATTGCCTTCTTCGATAAATATCGGAAATAGTCGTTCTTCCGGTTTAAGCTCAGTCAACAAGGCTTGCCAAAATGGTGAGGCTTTTTTGATTTTTAAACTTTCTTCATCAGAAGTCTCTACGAGGCCTTTGCTTAGAACAATATTGGTCGTGCTTTGCATATTTTCGATGAACATATCTGCGATGGACTGTTTATCTTTAGTTGTTTTTAAAGCGCCTTTAAGGTGGATACTCACCGGATACGCTTTTGTGGTTGGATAAGTATTTAAATTGAAGGTGAGGGTTGTGTTATCACTGGCTAAGTCTAGATCTTTCCATTGATTTCCAAGGAGTTTTTGTGTGGTTTCCGTTGTGAAATAAGCTGAACATAATGATGCAGTCAACCCAAAGCAAAACTGATTTTCTGCAAATTGAGCAACATTATTCACGGTGAGCGGTAGATTGAGCGCAAGATCTTCCATTTGCGCTTGTGCTTCAGACAACGTCAGTTTTTTTAGTGAAAGCGTGGAATTTCCACGATATTGGTTGTCTTTCTCTGAGCCTTGATGTTTTAACGCTAATGTTTCCAAGGAGACATTTTGGTAATTAAATGCTTGTAATGAGATTTCTGCATTGCTGTTTCCAGCCATTGTATTTGCCCATTGTTTCTTCAGTTTTAATAAGTTCTTGTTATCTTCTTTGGGGGCATTTTTGATGGAAAGGGCGTCTAAATAGAGCGGAATAAATGCCAATTTGTTTTCCAAGTTATAGCCATCAAGTTGATAGACGATTTGAGCCCCTTTGGCTTCCCATTGTTTGCTTTGATCTTCCGGCGTCTGTTTGATGCCGGCAACATTTAATTGCAAAGTCAGATTGGCTTTGGCGAGATCCGTATTTGCCATCGTTAAATTGAGTTTAGCCTCATTTAAATTAAAGTAAGGCTTTTGATTTTTAGGTGCATCCACGGATTTGACGGAAAGGGCTCCGTTAAATGTGTGGTTTTGCGTGAGGACGGCGGCTAGAAAATTGGTTACCTGTTTAATGTTTTGCTCACCGTTTAGCTGTTTCTTAAATTCATTGGCAAAATCCACCGCACTTGTTACGCCTTGCTGTTGTAGATTGAGCATCATGCCGTTAATCACGGTTTGGCTTTCTTCCGTCGTACGTTCTTTGTTGGCAATGCGTAAGGTGTCGCTACTCAATTGGGTGGAAAGATCGCGCAAGTCTGTATCAGCCGATTTTTTTACACCAAATTGATAACGGGCGTTTTTCAGTTGGATTTTGGTGTTTTCTCCATTTAATAAATCCCATTCGGCATTTTTAGCATTGAGCTCAAGGGTTGAAATGTCGTATTGGTTTTCGCCAACGGGCACAAGTTTAATCTGGGCATAAATTTGTTCTAATTTACTGTTTTTATCATAGTTAAAGCCGCTTAAGTTGGCATTAAGCGCTACGTTTTTTGTGCCCGCATTAAAGTCTAGCGTGACTGAAAGCGTTTGCGCTTTGTTCGTAAAATCACGGAAGTCGGTAAGTATGTTTGATTGCAGATAATCGCCAACCGGTGAAAATTTGCTGTTAATGGTGTTTTTATCAATGGTGATATTGAGATCTTTGTTTAATTGACGTACCAATTGTTCGGAAAGTTTGGACTCCGCCGTAATGAAAAAAGGCAACGCCGTCAGTTTGGTAGAAATAATATTGGTTTTTTGACCATCATTATTTTCTAAACTAAAGGTAAGCTCGCGACTGAAAAAGTTCTTGGCACTTTCCGTCACATTGAGGCTGAGCTGATTATCTAAAGAATAAGGGAATTTTTGTAAAACCTGATCCACTTGTTGATTGGTATAAAACTGCGCGCCCCCACCAAGTGCAATAATCATGGCAGCAAGGGTTAAAGTGACTTTTCTTTTTTTACTCATGTGATTCTCAAGCTTAGGTTAAGGTTGTTTCGATGACGATACGGAACGCCAACGTTAAAAATGCCGTAAATAATAACCGCACTTTACTCTTTTGAATACAAAGTGCGGTTAAAATTTCAATTATTTTTTAATTTTTACTGATTTTTTAACAAGAAAACGCCTTGTTCGGAAAGATGCACATAGGCTTCTTGCGATGCCGGGTTGAACTGTTCCGGACGGCAGTTAATCAACAAATCTTGATCATGCCATAACGCTACGACTTCCCAATGGTTGCCCATGTACACTGCACTTTTAATTGTGCAACGTTGCGCTTCTGTGCCGGTTTCATGCAGATAAACGGCTTCCGGGCGAACGCCTGCCAAACAATCACCGTCCGGTAAATTGAATTGAGCGGCATTATTTAAGGCAAGTTCATAGCCATGAATGTTAACGGTATTTCCTTGCAATTTCGCCGGGAAAATACTGGATTCGCCCATGAAGTTAGCCAAGAATAAGGAGTTCGGGCGTTGATACAGATCTTTTGCCGGCGCCTTTTGCATGATCTTCCCTTTATTCATCACAATAACTTCATCAGATACTGCAAAGGCTTCCGTTTGGTCGTGGGTCACGTATAAAGAGGTGATGCCTAGGCTTTGTTGTAATTCACGGATTTTTTCCCGCATCGCACGACGTAAGTTAGCATCAAGGTTACTTAACGGTTCATCGAACAGTAACACTTTCGGTTTGAGAACAAGCGCACGAGCAAGCGCCACACGTTGTTGTTGACCACCGGAGATTTGATCCACATAACGATCTTCAAATCCGGCTAAATCTACCAATTCCAAGGCTTCTTTAACGCGTTGTTTACGTTCTTCTTTGCTCACGTTTTGCATACGCAAACCATAACCCACATTATCACCGATGCTCATGTGCGGGAACAACGCATAGGATTGGAACACGATACAAATATCGCGGTTTTGAATGGACGATTTGGTTACGTCTTCACCGTCAATGAAAATTTGTCCGGAGGTTGGGTTTTCAAGACCGGCAACCAAACGCAAAATAGTTGTTTTACCGCAACCGGATGGCCCAAGCAACGTCACCATGGTGCCGCGTTTAATGGTTAAATCCAAATCGTCAATTACCACAGATTTGCCAAAGGCTTTCGTGACATTTTTTAATACTAAGAAATCATTACTCATATTTTTTACCTACAACTTAATTCATTTTTTTCGCTTTGGAACGGGAAATTCGAGTGTCACCGACAATCCAGTCGAAGAATAAAATAATCGCCATCATTACCACAATTAAGATAGAGCCATATGCAATGGCAATCCCATACTCACCGTCTTCGACACGGTTTAGGATGTATGCGGTTGCTACACGGGTATCCGCAGTCACCAAGAAGATGATTGCACTTACTGTTGTCATGGCACGCACGAAACTGGTGACAAGTGCAGAAAGCAAGGCCGGTTTTAATAATGGTAACACGATATACCACAGGGTTTTCCATGAGCTACCTTTCAGAGAAAGGGAGGCTTCGTCCAGCGATTTATCTAATTGTCCCAAGCCTGCAATCGCCGCACGCATACCAATTGGCAAATCACGCATCACCATGGAAATCACCACGATAATACTGGTGCCGGTGATGTACATTGGCGCATTGTTAAAGGCAAGAATGTAAGAGACCCCCGCCACGGTGCCCGGTACGGCAAAACAAAGCATGGTTAAGAACTCAAGGGATTTTTTCCCTTGGAAGTCTTTACGCACTACGATATAGGCAATTAATAAACCAAAAATAGCAGTGAGTGGGGCGGCGATACCGGCGTAAATTAAGGTATTAATTAAGGAAGGCCACGCGCCGTCACTTAATCCTTGTCCGAACAGCATGGCGTAGTTCTTCAAGGTTAAGGTATAGTCCACACCCCAGTTGACGGTGAAGCTTCCGTAGAAAATACTGCCGTAAAGTGACAAGTTGAAGATAACCCAAGAGCCGAGCATGAAAATAATCGTGTATTTCAAGCCGGCAGGGAGTTCTTGTACATCGCCGCGATAAGATTTACCGGAAACGGTCACATAAGAGCGGTTACCAATCCATAAATATTGAATGATAAAAATCGCCAAGGAGAAGATTAACAACATGGAGCCAAGGGTACTGGCGGAGGCGTAATCTAATTGTGAACCGGCAATGTAGAAGTAAATTTGCGTTGCAATAACGTCGAAGCTACCACCCAACACCAACGGGTTACTAAAGTCTGCGAGCGATTGGATGAACACGATGAGGAACGAGTTAGCCAAGGCCGGGCGCAGTAACGGGAAAATGATGTTATAGAAGGTTTGATAACGGTTAGCACGCAACGTGTAAGACGCTTCTTCAATAGACGGATGCACGGATTTTAATGCGCCATCTAAAATCATGAAGGAAATTGGCGCAAATGCCAAAATCTGTGCAATGGCGATACCGTTAAAACCGTATAACCAGTTGTGATTGGTAAAACCGAAATTGGTGGATAAAAACTCGGTCACATAACCGGAGCGACCCAGCATTAAGGTAACCCCTAACCCGACGACAAACGGTGGCGTAACAATCGGCAAAATAGAGAAGATTTTACCGATAAATGCAGTTCGGCGTGCGATACGGGTCGTGTAAAGAGCAAAGGCTAAACCGAACACCGTAGAAACGATACCTACGAAGCCGGATAAAAACAAGGAGTTACTGATGACGCGCACAATGTAGCTTTGCGTCAAAATACGCATCACTTGTTGTGGTGCAAAGGTGTCCCCGTCGTAGAACATGGAGACAAAAATCGCCAATGTTGGGTAAACGATGAAGAAGAAAATCAGCAAAATAATGCAAAGCAAGGAGGCGATAATAAATTTGTCGCCTTGCATGACCTTTAACTTAGCAAAAGAGAGCGTAGCAAGTGCGGTGAAACCAATGAGTAAAACGATTACCGAATAGCCCATGCTGATTTTCAGCACGCTGGCGCTGATAAAAGTAAACAGCGTAGCAAGTGCTAATAAGTAAAGTTCCGCTTTGGCTTGCGTATTGGTTGGTAATTTTAGCCACGGCAATAAACCGTATAAAATTACCGGCAAGAACCAAAAGGCGGTAATGTTAAAAGACGACCAACCCATGGCATCATAGAATTCGTCGGCAGTACTGTCGAACAAGCCGTAATCTAGAGCGTGGGAAGGTAAAACCAAGTATGCAATTAAGGATAAAATGATCCAAAAATTAGCAGAATGTGTTATTGGAAGTTTATTTGCGTTCATACAACCTCGCATTAGTAGAAAAGTGAAGCAATGCAACAGCGCATTGCTTCTTTAATTTCACTATGGTTATTTGGCTAATTTGACATCATCGACCCATTTGGTGATGAGGCGTTTACGTAAATCGGTGGCGCCATATTTGTCAAAATCATAGTTAATCAGGTTAACGGATTTAAAATCCAACGCATAAGGCGATTGTTGCGCCGTGGTATTGGTTAAAATGGAATAGGCTTCGCCTTTTTGCCATGTTAATTCTTGCGCTTCTTTCGATAAGGCCCAATCTACGAAAAGTTTGGCATTTTCAAGATTGCGTGCACCTTTGATCACGCTGACACCACCAATTTCATAGCCGGTACCTTCGCAAGGCACTACTAATTCAACCGGAGCACCTTTGGCTTTTTCTAACGAATATTCGTGTAAAAAGCCGATGCCGATTGCCGTTTCGCCACGGGCGGTGTTACGAGTTGCTGTGTTACCGGATTTGGTATATTGCGAGACGTTTTTGTTTAACGCTTTCAAATACTTGAAGGCTTCTTCTTCGCCCCAAAGCTGGATATAGGTCGCTAATTGTGTATAGCCGGTTCCTGAGCTTTGCGGATCCGCCGCTTGAATTTCATTGCGATACATTGGATCGGCTAAATCTTTCCAGCATTTTGGTATTGGCAAATTGAGTTTTTGTAAACGTTCAGGGTTCACACCAAAACCTAATACACCTAGATAGATAGCAGAGGAATAGTTGCCTTTCGTTTTGGCCGGATCACGGAATTGTTCAACAATTTGTGGGAGATTTGGTGATTTATAAGGCTCTAACAAGCCCATTTCACCCGCTTGGGAATGTGGATCCATTGTACCGCCATACCAAACGTCGCCTTGAGGGTTATCTTTTTCCGCATCGATTTTGGCTAAGATAGTGCCCGTGCCGCCACGAATAAAACTGGTTTTTACATCATATTTTTTCTCGAATGCCATGGCTTCTTGCTCGCACATAGTATTTTGTGCGCTGCAATAAATGACTAAGCGACCTTTTGCCGCAGCATTGCCACTTAATAACATCCCACCGAGTACAATGCCTGAAAGCGCTAACGCAATTTTTGAGAGTTTCATTTCAACACTCCTGTGTTTTTGATTTCGAGGTAACGCACTTTTGTTGATGTGCGTCCTAATGATGGCGATAGGCTCGCACCGTAAGACACGAGCCATCAATATAAGAAAAGTGCGGTGAGAAAAATACAAGAATTTTCGACCGCACTTTAGCGTGCTTATTTCGCTAATTTAACGTCTTGAACCCATTTTTCAATTAAGGCTTTGCGTTGTTCGGCAGCGCCGTATTTTTCAAAGTCATAATTGATAAGGTTCAATTTGTTTGGATCGAATGCCGTTGGAGATTGCTCTGCCGTTGTGTTGGTTAAGATTTGTAAGGATTCACCTTGTTTCCATGCCAATTCTTGGCCTTCTTTAGATAACGCCCAATCCACGAATAATTTTGCATTGTCGATATTACGCGCGCCTTTTAAGATGCTCACGCCACCTAATTCATAGCCGGTGCCTTCACATGGCACTACGAGTTCCAATGGCGCACCATTGCGTTTTTCAAGGGCGTAATCGTGTAAGAAACCGATACCCACGACCGCTTCACCGCGAGCCGCGTTACGGGATGGGGTGACACCGGATTTGGTGTATTGGGAAACGTTTGGATGTAAAGCTTTTAAGAAATCAAAGGCTTTGTCTTCGCCCCAAAGTTGTACGAACGTGGCAAGCGCAGTATAGGCTGTACCGGCACTTTGAGGGTCAGCAATTTGTACTTCGCCTTTCAAACGTGGATCCGTTAAGTCTTTCCAGCATTTTGGCACTTCTTTAATGCCTAATTTTTCAAGACGTTCTGTGTTCACGCCGAAACCTAAAATCCCCATGTAAATGGCGGATACGTAGTTACCTTTGGTTTTTGCCGGATCGCGGAAACGTTCCACGATTTCATCAATGTGTTTAGATTTGTAAGGTTCGATTAAACCTAATTCAGCCGCTTGCGCTTGTGGGTCAAATGTACCGCCGAACCACACGTCTGCTTGTGGGTTATTTTTTTCCGCTTCTACTTTGGCAAAGGTACTGCCTGAGCCGTTACGAATAAAGGAGGTTTTGACATCATATTTTTCACCGAATGCCTTGGTAGTGGTTTCACATAAAATGTTCGTCGCACTACAATACACGACTAAACGACCTTTTGCCGTTGCAGCTTGTGATGCGAGTAATCCACCGGCTAAAAGTGCGGTTGAAATTGCAAGAGAAAGTGATTTTAGTTTCATGTTGTACCTCTTTATTGTTCATAAAATGAAAATGTAATATGAAATGCGCTCAAGCAAGTGCTTTCAAGATTTTCATGTTACATAAAATACCCCTCAATTAATGTGAGAAGTCTCACAAAACGAAGAATTTTATGAGCGAATATGTTGCGTAAAAAATTAGTTGTAGAAAAATTGTTTGTAAATGGATCTATTTATGTCAAAAAAACGCTTTTTTCTTTATAATTTCGCTAATTTATTTACTCAATGAGAGAAAGGGAAACGGTATGTCAGAGCATCAAGCATCATCTTGTATTATTATCGCCATTGCAGGCGCTTCGGCTTCAGGAAAAAGTTCTATCGCCTCTACGGTGCACAAAGAGCTTTGTCATGAATTAGGCTGTGAAGAAATCGGTATTATTGCAGAAGATAGTTATTACAAAGATCAAAGCCACTTAGAGATGTCTGAACGGGTTAAAACCAATTATGACCATCCAAATTCTATGGACCGTGATTTGCTTATTGCCCATTTGAAAGCCTTAAAAGCCGGCAACGCCGTTGATATTCCCGTGTATAGTTATGTGGAGCATACCCGAACCGATGAAGTGACCCATTTCACGCCAAAACGTATTGTGATTTTAGAGGGAATTTTATTACTCACAGACGAGCGTGTACGCCAGTTGGCAGATATTTCCGTGTTTGTGGATACGCCGTTAGATATTTGCTTTATTCGTCGTTTACAGCGTGATATGGAAGAACGTGGTCGTACCCTTCAATCCGTCATTGATCAATATCGTGCTACTGTGCGTCCGATGTTCCTGCAATTTATCGAACCCTCTAAACAACACGCTGACATTGTGATCCCTCGCGGTGGTAAAAATCGCATTGCTATCAATATGTTAAAAGCGCAAATTATGCAATTATTAAGCCAAAAATAGGAACGGATCATGAGATTGTGTGATACTGACATTGAACGTTATTTAGACGAAGGTTTGATTTCTCTTAACCCGCGCCCGTCAAATGACAAGATTAACGGCGCTACTATTGATGTCCGCTTGGGTAATTCTTTCCGTGTGTTCCGTGAACATTCCGCGCCTTACATTGATTTAAGCGGTCCGAAAGAAGAAGTGTCGGCGCAGTTGGAATTGGTGATGAGCGATGAAATTATTATCGGTGATGATGAAGCCTTCTTTTTACACCCCGGTGTGCTTGCTCTTGCCACCACTTTGGAATCGGTAAAACTGCCGGCCAATATTATCGGTTGGCTGGATGGACGTTCTTCTTTGGCGCGTTTAGGTTTAATGGTGCATGTGACCGCACATCGCATTGACCCGGGTTGGGAGGGCAAAATTGTGTTGGAATTTTACAATTCCGGCAAGCTGCCGTTGGCGTTGCGCCCAAATATGATTATTGGTGCATTGAGTTTTGAAGTGTTAAGTGGCCCAGCTGCACGCCCTTACAGCAGTCGCAAAGATGCTAAATATAAAAACCAGCAAAATGCTGTTGCCAGCCGTATTGACGAGGACAAATAAATGAAAAAGATCGCAATCATTACTTTGGTCGTGATATTGGCGATCTTTGCATTTTTTTATGTCCAAATTCAGAAGTTGGAAACCAAGGTCACCGCTAAACTGGCGCAACATGAAGCCACTTTCCAAGAGTTTAATATTGGCGTTTTTCCGCAGCCTTATTTGGCTTTTGAAAGCGTTAAACACAACCAAATTAGCATTGAAAAACTGACAGGCAAATTTCCCTTATCGGCAATGTTTTTTGGTGATGTCAAATTGCAGGAAGTCGACATTCAAAATGTTAAGCTCTCTGAAAACGCGCAAAACTCGGCAAATATTCAAATGCGTTTCTCTGATTTTTCCCTTGATAACATTACTCCTGACAATATCGCGTTGAGTGCTGATAGTCAGATTGTGGTGGAATTAGCAAAACCACTGTACGGTAACAATAGAATTTTTAATTTTCGCTTTATCAAAGGCGGAATTGAGCGCAGTAATGAGAGAAAACTTGCAGCCTATTTTGATCATGTTGTTTTAAATGAAGAGAAGGTGGGCTTTGTTAAAACGGAGTTGGATTTATCCCAATACACCAAACATCTCACTGCAGATATTGATTCCGGCTGCCTACCGAATTTGCCTTGTACTGCGCACTTGGATTATGTAAGCGAGCCGGAACAAAGTGCGGTCGCTTTTTCCGCTAAAAATTACCCTATTGAACGTTTGTTGACGTGGCTGACTTTCCCGAAAACCATTACCGGTTCCGCCGATGTAGAGATTGCCGTGCAGTTTGCCCATTCTCAAATCATTAACGGTGAATTCTTTTTCGATGCTAAAAACGGCGAATTATTGGGTTTGAATCTGTTGGACTTAGCAGGACAGTATTTACCGATCAATTGGAATGACGCAGAACTTAAAGAGAAAGTCAGCTTAAACACCAAATATGACCAAGCAACCAGCCTTTTCCGACTCAATGGGCATCAACTGGATATTGAAAAAATGTCGTTAAAAACTACCGCTCTTTCAGGAGAGGGAACTGGTGTTGTAGATTTGCAATCAATGCAATGTAACGTTGATTTAAATCTGCATCCGACTGATGAAAAATATGCGGAGTTCACTTTGCCAATTCGCTTTTTTGATAGCTGCTATTCACCGCAATATGAAGTGCAATTTGATAAAAACTTGCGCAGTAAAATTAAAGATCTTATTAAACGTAAATTAAAACAATAACGATGGTTGCTTTAAGAATTGTTCGACGCCTCAAATTTTTCCGCGTCGTTTTGTTGGCTTTTGCCGCTTTTGTATTTAACACCACCGAGTTTTTACCGGTGGCTTTACTTTCAGACATTGCTCACAGTTTTCAAATCCCCGTGGCGCAAACCGGGCTGATGATTACCATTTATGCTTGGATTGTCTCTCTCATGTCGTTGCCGTTTATGTTGATGACGGCAAAATTAGAACGGCGTAGCCTGTTAATTAAATTATTCATTATTTTTGTTGCCAGCCATATTTTGTCGGTATTGGCGTGGGATTTTTGGGTGTTGTTGCTTTCCCGTATCGGCATTGCGTTTACTCACGCAATTTTCTGGTCGATTACCACATCCTTGGCTGTGCGTGTGGCGCCGAAAGACAAAAAAGCACAGGCCATCGGGCTATTGGCGATGGGCAGTGCGTTGGCGATGGTGTTAGGTTTGCCGCTCGGACGGATTATCGGGCAGTTTTTAGGTTGGCGGGAAGCCTTTGGCATTATTGCCTTTCTTGCGTTTTGTATCCTCTTATTACTTTATCGATTCCTACCGCACTTGGTCAGTCGCAACGCCGGTTCGCTAAGTAGCGTGCCTTCCTTATTTAAGCGCCCATTATTGGTAGGACTCTATGTATTAACCATACTTATCATTTCGGCGCATTTTACCGCTTATAGTTATATTGAGCCTTTCATCATTCGTGTTGGTGGAATGACTGATGGCGTAGCCACTGCAATTTTATTGATTTTTGGGTTATCGGGAGTGACGGCAAGCCTTCTTTTTAATCGCTTCCATCGTTTCGCACCGGCAAAATTCTTGTTGACGTCCATGGCTATTTTAGTATTGTCTTTGGTATTGTTATTACCATTCAGTCATAGCGAATTTTCCATGTATGTACTGGCATTCGTATGGGGTGTTGGTATTTCGGGCATTGGACTGAGTTTGCAGGTGCGAGTGCTACAATTGGCACCGGATGCGACGGATGTAGCCATGGCCATTTATTCGGGGCTATACAATATTGGTATAGGAGGAGGCGCGTTGTTTGGTAATCAAGTGATGCAACATTTTGGTTTAGCCAATATCGGTTTTTCCGGGGCGGCCTTTGCAGCGATGGGGCTACTGCTGTTTATTTATATTCATTTTCGCTATGGAAAAGCCAATAGCGGAAATAATCTCTAATTCGCTATGGAAAAGCCAATAGCGGAAATAATCTCTAATAAAAAGAAGGAAATTTTATGAAAAAATGGCTCTTGCAATTTGTTCAACTTGCGAAACAAGCCTTGGTTCGACACCCGGTTGAGCTTTTATTGGTGGCAATTTGTGGTGCAATCCCGATTTTTGCCCCTGAACCCAAGGCGATGATGGAGCGTTATGCCGACTTTTTGCTATGGGCGCCAATGGCGTTTATGTTGGTTAATTTGACCCATGGAAATAAATATTATCGTTTGAGTATTTTTATTCCTATCGCGTTTGGAGTGTTGGCGACATTGGTTGATCTTAACGATTTCACACAAAGTGCGCGTTTCGGTATTTTAAACCTTGCCGTATTAGTAATTTTCTTGTGTAAAAACGTGTCAAAAAACAACCGCACTTTTATGAGTATCTTGCTCAATAATATGCTCAATGCTGTGATTGCCACATTGTTTGCGCTGATCATCGGTGGAATAGGCAACGGATTGGCAGCAGCCATTCAAGCATTATTCCATGTGGATATGTATGCCTTGTCGATGTATTCTCGGATTTGGTTAGTGACGTGGTGGTGGATTTTCCCACTGGCATATTTAAGTTTGTCGCAACGAGAAAATCTCTTTAGCGGGCGTTTTAATGAATTAAGCAAGATTCTGCTAAACTGGATTTTATCCCCTGCGTTGGTGATTTATACTCTGATTATTTACGCTTATGCAGTGTCGATTTTGATCCAAGGTAAAATGCCGGAAGGCATGATCGCCAATGTGGCATTTCCTTATTTGATGATTGGCATTGTGCTTTATACCTTGCAAATCCTGTTGGATAACGAAAAATGGCAGAAGTTTTATCGTCTGTTGCCGTGGCTCAATTTATTGCCGTTGGTGATGTTGTGGTATGCCATGTCTATTCGCATTCAGTATTATGGCTTGACCCAAGATCGCGTGTATTTACTCATGGGGGCTATGATTCTTGTATTATGGAACTTCATTTTGCTCGTGCCGAAAATCAGACAATATCGTCTTCTTGCCGGCGTGCTGTTGCTAGCGTTATTAAGTAATGCTTTTGTGATTGACGCAAACCAAATCGCTTACGAAGATCAATTGGCTCGTTTTGATAATTTTGTAAAAACTCAACAATTATTAGATAGCAATGGCAAATTAACTGAAGAGCACATTAAACAATGGACAGCGACTCGAGGAAATGATGCTAAATTGTCTGATGAATTTCGCAATAGAACTTATGCAGTGTTGTTACGAGCAGATAAACAATGGGTTGAGGAATTCAAACAACATTATGGTATTCCGAAAGAAAAATCGCTTTATGGATGGTTGCCTGAATCAAATGGTTATCAAGAGGAATTAGTGTCTTATTTTGAGATTGAAAATAAACAAGAGCAGTTTATGGACATTCAGAATTACAACCGTTTCCTGTGGCTTAACGGTGAAGTAGCAGATCGTCGATTTACCATTAGTGAGCTTAATTCAAAAGAAGAGGATTGTCAGATTGGATTGGAAGCGGTTTTAGATTCGCACGGCAAATTAAATGGTGCTTATGTCAAATGCGGAGATTTCTTGCGCAACAATAACCCGCCGGATTTTTTGTTAAAAATACAACGAAAAGAGGGTGGAGAATACGTTACATGGAATCTTGATGCCTATTTGCGTGATTTGTTTGCCCGACACAATTTGGATATTCACAAAAAATACACTAAAAATGAGTTGGCCATCTTAACAAAAGACGCCAAACCTTATGTGGTGCTAGGTGACGTAGTGGTCTTTTTTGATTATTTAACTATTGAATATGACGAAAGAGGTGATTACAAAGGTTATGCCGCACAACGGCTATCCATTAACGGCGTATTCTATAAATAGAAGATAAAAAAGTGCGGTGATTTTTCACCGCACTTTTTGTTTATCGTTTTGCTTTCTTAATAAACTTCATCAAACGTTTACGTTTACGTAATTGGTTCGGCGTGAGTTTATTGCGTCTGCCGGCAAACGGATTGTTGCCTTCTTGGAATTGCAGACGAATTGGCGAGCCGATAATTTTGAGGCTACGGCGGAAATGGTTGGATAAATAACGCTTGTAGGAGTCCGGCAGTTTATCCACTTGGTTGCCGTGAATCACGATAATCGGCGGGTTGTAACCGCCCGGGTGGGCATATTTCAATTTCACCCGACGACCGCCAATCATCGGCGGTTGATGCTCATCCACCGCAATTTGTAGAATGCGGGTAAGCATGGATGTGGTCATTTTCTGCGTGGCGCATTCATAGGCTTCTTTGACAGATTCAAATAAATTGCCGACACCGCTGCCATGCAAGGCTGAAATAAAATGTACGCGGGCAAAGTCAATAAAATCCAAACGGCGATCAAGTTCCGATTTTACGCGATCTTTCACCTCTTGATTCAATCCGTCCCATTTATTCACCACGATAACCAAGGAACGGCCGGAATTTAAGATAAAGCCAAGCAGTGATAAATCTTGGTCGGAAATATTTTCCCGGGCATCAATGGTGAGCAACACCACATTGGCGTCTTGAATGGCTTGTAGCGTTTTGATGACGGAGAATTTTTCCACCGCCAAATGGACCTTACCGCGTTTACGCACACCGGCAGTGTCGATTAAGGTGTATTGTTGGCCGTCACGTTCCATCGGAATGTAAATACTGTCGCGGGTGGTACCCGGCATATCGTAAACCACCACGCGATCTTCGCCTAAAATGCGATTAGTCAGCGTGGATTTGCCCACGTTCGGACGTCCTACAATGGCAATTTTGATATTTTGACTGTCCGGTGTTTGTTCCTGCGCCAATTCTTCATCTAAAAGCGCAGTGTCTTCTTCATTTGAAAAATCGAAATCCTCATCCCATTCATCGTGTTGAGCGATTTCAGAAACATCATCATTTTCTACCGCACTTTCTTCCTCTTTTTCCGCCATTTTTTCCGCTAACGGACTTAATACTTGTTCCATCAGGTTGGCGATACCGCGTCCTTGAGAAGCCGCAATTTGGGCGATTTCACCTAAGCCTAATTGATAAAACTCGGCACAGTGGGAGTCAGCGTCAATGCCGTCCACTTTGTTGGCAACCACCACGGTGGTTTTGTTTTGACGTTGGCGCAAATAGTTTGCAATGCCGATATCCGCTGACGTTAAGCCGGCACGGGCATCTACTAAGAATAAAACGATGTCTGCTTCTTCAATGGCAAGCAACGATTGCTCCGCCATTTTTTCTTCTACGCCTTCTTCCGTGCCGTCGATACCGCCGGTGTCAATGACAATAAAATCATATCCGGCAAGATGCGCTTGGCCATATTTACGGTCGCGCGTCAGACCAGGAAAATCAGCGACTAAAGCATCACGGGTACGGGTTAGGCGATTGAATAAGGTGGATTTGCCCACGTTTGGACGACCCACCAAGGCAACTACGGGAGTTGTCATAAAAACCTCTTATAAATGAATGTGCCACGGGATCATTGATATCGGCACTTGAAAAATGGCTGGCATTATAGCGGATTTTGGCAGTGATGAGAAATGACAAGGGTTGGACGAAACAATTTATTTCTAAAAATCACTTTAAAATTTTTGCGTTGGTATTATATTAAAATAGACGAAAATTTGTACTGTTCATCTTCACGATTCATCAAGTTACCCTAAGCTGCTCAGAATTTAGCGAAAAATTAAACCGAATAATATGATTTAAAAATTAAAGAAATAAGGATAACTATGGCAAAAAGAAATTATTACGAGATATTGGGCGTAGATAAAAACGCCGATCTCGACACAATAAAAAAAGCGTACCGCAAATTGGTGCGCAAATATCACCCGGATGTGAGCAAAGAACCTGATGCGGTGCAGAAAACTGCCGAAGTGAATGAAGCTTATGAAACACTGAAAGACACACAAAAACGGACAGAATATGATGAAATGTTGGCTAATCCATTTGACGGTACAAGCCAAACGCGAGGCAACCCATTTGAGGGGGCTTACGGCGACACCAATGGTTTCCGTCATTATGAATTCCATTCCGGTGATGATGAGCCATTCGGGCAAGGAGATTTTCATTTCGAAGATTTATTCTCTGCCTTTGGGCGTCGAGGACAACAATCACATACTCGCCAAACAGGGCCAATGAAAGGCGAAGATCAGCATGCTGAGCTCAGTATTGATATTGCCGCCGCTTATGACGGCACTGAGCGTTCTGTGACTCTAAATGTGCCGACTATTGATGAATATGGCAGAATTACTCAACAAAACATTAAACGTAAAAATTCCGAAAGGTATTACGGAAGGACAACAAATCCGTTTGGCTCGCCAAGGTTTGCCGGGCATTAATGGAGGAGAAAACGGTGATTTATATTTGAAAATTCGCTTCCATGAACGCCCCGATCTTTATGTGAAAAATAAAAAAGACGTTTGTCAAACTATCGATGTATTCCCATGGCTGGCGGCATTGGGTGGCAAAATTCAGATTGTAACCCTTGGCGGACGTCTGCAACTCAACTTGCCGGCTAACAGCCAAAATGGCAAAAGCATTCGTTTGAAAGGCAAAGGCATTCCGGCTAAAGAACCGGGCGATTTATATTTGAATATTCGCATTTTGGTGCCACCGGTTGAGGATGACGCCGACCGTGCCGCATGGGAGCAAATTGCCACACATTTCGCCAGCAAACAGGCCTAAAATAGAACAAGGAATTGAAATGATGAATCAAGATATTGATATCAAATTGAGCTTTAATGAAATGTTGAAAGTCTGTTCTGATGATCGTCAGTGGTTACTGGAACTGATTGAAGAAGGCGTGATTTCAGTGGATGGGCGACCCGAGCAGGCGGTTTTCAGCGGTTTCCAAATGGCCCGCGTGCGTCGGGCTTGCCGTTTGCGGCATGATTTTGATGCCAGTGTACCTGCGCTAAGTTTGATTATGCGTCTATTGGACGAAGTAGAAGAATTACGTAAACAGAATCGTCCTTTTTCCTTACTGGATGAGGTGAAAATAGGCTAAAAGTGCGGTCATTTTTGATGATATCTTTATGTTGTTAATGAAATAATTTACCCGTATGTGATGTGTAGATTTCATTGTTAGAAACTTGAAAAGGAGAAATGCTATGTTAAAAAACATTGAAAAAGCCACAGTACTAAAACTTAATGATCTATTGACATATCAGGACGGACAGGTCATCAGTAAAACCTTCTCGCAAAATCCGGCGGTGGGATTGACCATGTTTTGTTTACCAAAAGGCGAAGAAATCAGTGCGCATAAATCACGTGGTGATGCTTTAGTTACTATACTGGAAGGCAAGGCCCGAATTACGATTGACACCACTGATTATGATGTCAATGCCGGCGAAAGTATTGTCCTTCCGGCGGACATTCCTCATGCGCTATACGCATTGGAAAATTTTAAAATGTTTTTGACTGTGGTATTTCCGAAAGAAGGAAGATAGTTAGAAGAGAAAAGAGGCGCTTGGGGAAAGCGCCTTTATTTTTATGTTTTGAATAGTTGCTTCGGCATTTGCTAGAATTAAGAAAGGTAGTTTAGTGAAAAAGTGTTCATTACTTATGCGATATAGAAACTCGTTACACATGACAAAAAGTAGTGAGGAACAATAAAAAATAAATTTCTGGCATCATTTTATTCTTTATATGACGAAGAGAATGTACTTTTAAAGATGAGTACGAGAGGAATAATGTAACTGATGAACTTCAAAGAAGTGGCGGAACGGACGGGACTCGAACCCGCGACCCCCTGCGTGACAGGCAGGTA
>OGJD01000334.1_pt1 | contig 43584 bp, 43 predicted proteins | sample 1571971 | NCBI WGS metagenome assembly OGJD01 (sample SAMEA2582117, study PRJEB24529) | metagenome | biome: Human gut stool | place: China | collected 2011
GGCTTATGAAGACATTACTAACATCGGGGTGTACTAATCAACGGGGAGCAGGTCAGAAGCGATAAATACCATTACCACATTTGCTTGTTATTCAACAAAGATGCCTACTACCATCACGGTGTTTACAATCATGAAGACAACATAGGAGATATGATTATCGGGGCATGGCACAGCACCCAAGGCTGGAACTCGAAGAGCATTAAGGTCAGGTGCATTTTCCAGATGGTTGCCACTTCGTGCTGGACACCAACAACCCTGACTTCAACAAGCATTTTAAGGGACGCTTGAACGTCGGAATTATCTGTGCACAGCCAAAACCAAAAATTTTTGAGAAGATGTGAGTTTATCTAAGCACTTAATAACTACACAGTCTTCTTAAATTATCAGCAAGCTGAGCTTTAACATCCTTCAGGCTCACCCCCCATAATGCGGCTAACTGAGTCTCGGCTATCTCACTATCCCATGGCATTAGTGGAACATTATGAAACTTACCAAATGGCCCATCGGTTTCTGTAAGAATGCGTGATTTAGGAATTTTCAAAACTAACGCTTTCCCCTTAATTGTTTCGAGCATAGCGGGTCCTACGGAGAACCAACACCCTAAATCAATTGCTCTTTCTAGCTGCTTTGGAGTCCCAGTAAACCAATGTAATATCGCTATACCATCAATATTTTCAATCTCATCAATAGTATCTGATGCACATCCCCGACTGTGAATAGTCATAATCTTACCTCCGGCACGATGCACACTATTAAGTATGTGTCGAAATACCTTCAGCTGGACGTCCCAATGTTCTTTAAACCCCTTACCTCCATCAAGCCCTATTTCGCCAACATACCTGGTCTCCGAAAGTAACGAATCAAACAGCTCTAACTCATGAGATCTTTGATGCGCAATTTGGGGATGAAGCCCAAGAGCAGTTCGGATTCGTTGGCTTCCTTTAGCCAGTAAAGAAGTCCCATGCCATGCTCTCGGTGTCGTTGTAACCGACAGTATATAAGTCCCTCGACGTCTGCACTCCTCAGCCACTTGTTCTGGCTGAGGATATAAGTCAAGATGACAGTGCATGTCGATACTCACACAATGCCCTCACTCAATAAGTAGTTTTCGACCTCATTTAGCCCTTCCATAAACACTTGCTTAAAATTACTGAAAGCGGCCACAGGCAAGGGACCGCTCTTGGCGACCCATGCTCCTATTTTCAAAGTGGATTTCTGGGCGATTGCAATCCTTAGAGCGATAAGGTCATCCCTACGATCAATTTCATTCATTACTTTAGCCAGGGACTGGAAAGTGTAACCAGCGTCTCTATTAATTCCCCCTGCATGAAGCGATGCCCGTCGAATGATGCACGGTACACATACCCCGCACTGCTGATTAGTGCGTTTCCAATGACTGCAAGATACTGTACTTTCTACAATTTCAGTCAATAGTGGCTTGTTCAAACATTGATAAGCCATTTGCCCTTTTGTTTTGAACTGATATGGGTTGATTATTTGGCAAGGAATTCCGACCGCATCAAACAGCTGTTGGATGCTGGCAATAAAATATGGATGTGTTGTTCGTGTGCTCAACGTACCGATCCGGCGTGGGGTTAGTGGTGCATTTAACGAGATAAACCCGTTTTCGGGCACAAAAATATCGACCTTTTTTTGTTGAGATACTTCTTGAATAGCACAAGCGCCCACTGCCGCAAAAGCAAGAAAATTGAGGCTCCGCGTTCGCATCGTAATGTCAGTCACACCTTGATAGTGATGCGGATCAGCATTAATTTCAAACCGTGAATATCGACCATTTAATCTTTCAGCGATTTGATCTTGGCGTGACTTATCTCCTTTATAAGCATGACTAACTAAAAGCGGAGCGCGCCCCATTGTCAGAAGATCTATTGCGCCAATAGCCGAATCTAATCCTCCCGAAAACAAGCAGACACAATCAAGTTCTTTGAGCTTGATTAGGTGAAATCTTGAATGTTGACTATAGGGTTCTGGCGGTGCATAACCACCAGTGCAAAACTCGAAATCCCAGATGTCTCCGCTAAGGAAATGCAAAGCGCTTTCAAGTTCCTTCTTTAGAGCAATCCATCGAGATGGCTCATGAAGGGGAAGTCGTAGCGAGAATTGACGAGTCCAACCATCCTCAGAGCTTTCACGCTGAACGAAGGTATCAGCCGCTGTAACCGCTAGTGCGATGCTCAAAAAATCCATGACCTGAGCTGGAATTTTGACTCCCAAGCGCTTAATTCGCTCAATCGCAGGATTCCCAATAATGGATATATCACCCCGCCCCTGCCCACTTAATCCATAAAGCTGTACGGGCAACAAGTTCTCACTTGCTGGCGGTAAGAGACGATGATCATGATGAAAAACTAAGTGTGTCATTGATAGGCCTCCCATTCTTGCCAAGCCTCAGTAATTACCTGACGCTCGATTTTAACCATTTGGTTTTTCGTAAAAGTCCTAATGTTACCGACAAGTTTTGGAGCCATATGCTTATCAACAACAACTTTGATCAATTCTCGAAGTTCAATTTCTGCATGAATGGCCTTTGAAGGAGTGTCCGCTTTATTCCATGCCTTGTTAGAATCCATGACCATTTGCAGAAAAATGCTTTCAGCTAAATAACAAATCATTGTGTCAACGATCACACTATCAGTTATTTTTTGAGGATCGAAAATTGCCACACCATCGAGAGCTTCCACTAAGGCATGATTCATGGCAGCACAAATCTTTTCTGAATCACCATCCTGTGATGTTAAAGCTTGAGCAATAGCCGATATTGCTATTTCACATGGAAGGCCAGCCAAGCTTCCCAAATCAATGCTTGGTTCTCCTGGAGCCGCTTGCACTCCCGCCAGAGCCCCAAACAATCCGCCCCCAGCCTGTGTGACACTCCCTAGTCGTCGAGCTGCACTACTGCTCCCTCCAGACGCTTTTCGCGCGTAATGCCCTATTGCTTTTCTAAAGTCTGCTCTATTGCCGTTTGAAACTGCATTTCCCAAAGACTCCCTAAAAGGCGCAAACCTTCGTTCTTGTGGCGGGGTTAAGGGTTGCTGTGGCTGATCATCAGCCCATGGTGGAACCAGTGGAGAACCACCACCCGGGCCTATACTTGATTGTGAAGTTCCCATTAAGCGTCCTTATTCCATTGCTCATCTTTCAATGCTGCAGCCATCCATACAGGTGGCTTCGTTCCCTGCTGCAATTCCTGCAAGTAACGAATTAATATACTGGCAGCATCTGCCGAGTGGCGAGCCAAAAGGCATGCACCAGAAAACCCCTTAGGTCTACGAGTCCAATCCGATGCTTGCCTTAACTGGCTAATTAAACCTTCCATTACAGGCACTTGTTCCTCACGAGGAAGCGTTTCCAAAAGAGCTTCTGCTGCGGGAGAACTGGTATTTTTCATTTCAATGAGTGCATTCAGTGCTTCCCGCCCATACGACGATAAACCAACCACATATGCACCTATTGGCATAGTTTCTCTGGACAGATATATGGCGGCTCTCAAATCGATTCCACCAAGGCGCGGTTCAAGCTGAGCCCATTGAGCAATGAAAGCTTTAGTTGTTGGATTATCAGTCCATGTCTTTGGCGCTTCAGTAGGTATTTGACCGTCAGCTTCCTCAAGCTGTTTAAGCAACTGTGGTATACCTTGTTCAATATCCACTAGATGATATAAGTCAGCGGTACCATCTACTCCAACACATCGCTCAAAGATTACTAACTTAGTGATGATTGCTTCATCCAAAGGCATTGCTCGCCGCTTGGCAATTTGAGATCGCATTTTGACAACATTCAACAAGCGCTTAACGATTCTAGGATTGCCATGGATAATTGGCGAATTGGCTAACACAGGAGCAATACGGTCCGCACGAGCAAATGCCAAAGCGAGGTTACTATCCTCAGACTCACCAGTCATTTTCAGAGCGTCCTGGCGTGTAATAGGTTCATCTTTCCAAGATTGCTGTAATGCCTTTTCTAGGCCGTCACGGAGCGTAGTAAGTTTTTCGCCTTTTAAGCCATGTTCAATGGCATAAAGCATGAACAGATATGAACGAATCTCACGAACCCCAGCTTTTGGCACCCGAATAGGAACTTGGATGAGCTTATCAAGATAGTCTATTTGATGCCGCTGTGATGCTCCCTTGAAGTAATCAGCTACTGAAGAACGAATCATGTCCTCATCTGCTGCAATGATAAAGGCTGTATTAGTTAAGAAAAGGAATAACCTGATTGCTTCAAGTGTATGGATAGCATTAGCCGGTAGGCAGCGGTCGAGGTTATCAATTACCACAATGAGTGGCTTACCAAGCTCTTCTAAAATTTCTCCATATTCCTTACGAAATGCATCAATCTGCTGAGGAGGGCTTTTTTTAGCCTCAGGTTTAATCAAACCACCAGCCTTCTCTTTGCCTTCTTTAGCCAGATTGCCCAAAGCCTCATATTCTTCCTGGCTTTGGATACCGTCGGTAACATTCCTAAACGCGCCAATTCCCCTAGAAAGTAAACCGCCAGTAGGGACTCCAGCAAATAAAGCAGCTCCTTCCGCCAGAAGCCTCATTGCTCTAAACCCATCAACTCGGCTCAGAAGTCTCTTCGCTTTTGAGATGAGAGGCGTATTTCCATCAGCAGCTTTTGTCAATGCTGTAGCGATGACTTCAAGTAGAGCTGCTCGCGCATCGTCATAGCCCTGATAGAGCCAGGAGTCAAAGTTAATTACAATCCAATCTTTTTTATCTTGCTCAAGTTTTTGCTCTATCAATTTCAAAAGTGAAGATTTGCCTGCCCCCCAATTCCCAAAAATGCCGATTGATACTGGTAACATGTTTTCGGTAGTAAGCACGTCTACAGCTAACTGGGATACTTCACCAAAATTTAGGTAATCCTCTGATGATTCCTTATCTGACCACATCTATTTATCCTTTTTTCTCTTGGCTGATGGAAGATTCAAATCCCAGGGCAAGGTTTATTAAAGATGTCGCCTCGGTTATCAACTTGTTAAAAATTGCAACTCAACTACCTGATTATATTTTCAATTCTCGGATAAGTGATATGCCCAATGATCGCACAAATCAACCTGTAATCGGCTACATAGAAGACCTCATGGTCCTCAGTACTTTGCTCACCGATGAAGAAAATCTGAGCCCTGTCTTTTAGCTTTTTCTTCCCCGCATCTTTCGCTTCTTCCTGGGCGGCCTCCAACTCGTTACGAAGTGCTGTGCGTTTAGCTTGGGACCAGCCGCTCCATTCCACATGGAGTTTATAACTTCGAGAAGGCTTGAGCTTTCCGGATTCATCTTTAACCCATTCTCCCGAAAGCGGAATGACAATCCGATTCTCATCTTGCTCAAATTTCTGCCACAACAACTGTGAGTAGAAAACTCGCAGTTCCGGATAGGGCTGAATCGGATCTTTAAGTTTTTTAAAGACAGTCATGTAAGTATCGGCATCAATATCCGGTATATGTAGTGACATACCTCGATCATACGGGAAACGAATAAACGCTCTACAAATCTGACGAATAGCATTAACCGGACGACGCGATTGCCGTGTTGGGGGATTGCCTTTACTGGATGTTGATGATGCAGAACGCGTTGTGCTCGAATTGTTTTCACCACCCGTTGTGTCAGGATCAACAACCGGGCGTTTTTCAATCAACTTTAACCCTGCAGGCATCAAACCCGGTGCACTGTCCAAGAGATGGCGGACGCTTTTCTTCTGGCCCTGCTTAACAACAGTGCTCTCAGCATCAGCATCGCAGTTGATGTGTTCTTTTCCTGGCATTTTATTAAACGACGGTCTTTTCTTACTGCCTTTTTGCCAGGCGGAAGGATACATTTCGATTCCGCATCCCCAGCAAACATAACCACTGGTATCAACGATATCCAACAACCAGAGCTCTTCAGCATCCACTTTTTCTCCGGTGCGTTTGTCACGAGCAGATTCCATCCTTTCCTCCTAAAATGAACAGCCCTCGAGTTTTCTCAGGTTGAGATCCTAACAGCCCTGCTTTATCACCTAGCCCAGCGCTGTTAGGTTACCTGGTTATCCGCATCTCAGATGCCGTCACCCCTTCAGGTGTAGGAACGAGTGACCACAAGCGTGCATCAATGCCATCATTTTGCAGTTTGCGCATGAAATAACGCGCCTGAAGGGCATCATGTGTTGCAATTACAACCTGGAAGCCATGATCAACTATGTAATCACGCAGTAAATCGAATACGGACGCTGCGTGGACCAAGTCATGATGCTGTGTTGGGTCATCCAGAAGCAGGCAGCGCCATGAGGACCACTGGTGTTCCAATGCCATGGAGAGCAAGAAGGTAAGCTGTAGATCAGTAAGCTGAGCTTCGCTTGCTATCGCCGGAACCGGTACTGACTCCCCATGTAACGGAACAGATACTTCAGCATGTTCCTTTCTGTAGATACTGCGAAAACCCAAACTGGTGCCAGTAAAGCGCTGTTCTCTGACTACGCGTTTGAGCAAAGCCTGCCACCTTGGAACGACAGAGAGCACATGTTTTTGTACATTCGAGATCTCAGTAGATAGGCATCGATTGAGCGTCTCCATCGCTTCAGATAATTGCAGCAACTGCATCTGATTTGTTCTCTCGTTATCAATTCGCTGGCTAAGACTTGTAGCGAATTCCTGCTCAGATGATGTTCCTCGGCGACGATCTATAAGCCCTTGTGCCAAACGAGTCTGTTCCAGCTTGTTCCAAGTGCCAATCTCAATTTTGAGTGTTTGTAACTGTTCTGAATGTCGGGACAGGTCAGCAACGGATGACTGCAGTTGAATCTCTTTACTGCTCGCCACTTCGAGAGCGGGATCGCCGGGAAAGGACAGTTGTCTCCATGAATACCGAATTGAGGCTAGCTGAGCATGAGCGTCAGTGATCTGCTTTTCGAGGCCATTTATCTTATTATTAACTTCAGCTAAAGGGATATTCTGTCTATCCAATGCAGATTGCCCAGCCTCAATTTTTGATTTTAATTCAGCTAGTTGAATCGTATTTTTGTTTTGTTCAGTGGATAAATCAGCCAACGTTTTTGAAGGGAGTGCCCCTGCTGTTATTGCAGCTAATGCAGCGGTTGTTTGTTCAAGGCTAGCCAAGGCTCCGGCCCGATTATGCCGCGCAGTATCCAGTTCGCGAGTCGACAATTGGTATGCGTTTTTAGACGCTTCCAATATTTCAGGTGTCGGTAAGGGGGCAAGGTTAAGCTGTTTTTCGTCAATCTGCTGTTTCGCTGAAGCATTTGATTCTTCGCGACGTTGGATAGATGCTTTCGCTAGTTGTACCGTATCTCCGTCAAGAAGGATGTTTGTTTTGAGTTGATTGATCTCTGCTACTGAGCGAACGATATCGCCTCGCAATTCAACAATTTTACTCTGGCACGCTTTCAATTCTGTTTCGGTATGCGTCACTGTTTCTATGCATTTCCGCAAGTGATCGGATGCTGTTTTAACGCGCTGTTCTGCTTCGATGACTTTGGGGTCTATAGCCTCTAATGATCTAGTAATGCGTTTATGAAGAACGGCAGCGCCATGTTCCACTCCACATAAAGGGCAGTCCCCGCGATCCTCTGGTAAATGTGCGGCAATGGTGGCTACGGATTGCCTTATAGAGTCAGCAGTAGACGTGAGCATCTCATGGAACTGCTTCGCTGAAAGCTCATCTGTTTCAGCTGATACCTTTAACGAATTCGCGGTATGAAGATGCTCCTGAAGTACACGCTCCTGAATTTCCTCATTGCTAACCAAGTCGGTAATTGTCGCAATGTGTTGAAGAATGTCTTCCCAGCGCTTGATAAGTTGATGAGCAGTGAGTACTTCACTATCTACAAGCTGCAGAGACTTACGCTGTTTATTTATAAGTTCATGTTCAATACGTAGCTGTTCGTTCCCCTCATGTATGTGACGCAAGGTTGATGCCAGAGACTGGGCGTCGGCCAACGCTTTGTCAGCTGACGCCAAGTCAAGCTTACATTGCTCGAAGGCCTCTTTGGTTCGCGCCTCACTATTGAGCCGGTTAAGCTGCTGTATAATTACATCACGTTCTGCTTCAGCTGTGACAAGTTCCTTCTGGAGTTTATCTTTTTTATCAACTAGCTGGGCTCGTTCCTGTTGTTTTTGTGTCAGTTCCTCTTTAGCAGTTATAAGCGCATTGCCAAGCTGCTCAGAACGCGCTTGCTCAGAAACGAACCGGCCAATTAGTCCATCCACTTCCATAAGCGCAGTAATCTGTTCGCGAAGTCGGTTCAGCTTTGCTTGTACTGTTTGCTCTAATGCCTCGTGCATTGTTTCCAGATTGCTGATACCCACTGGCGGAACCAGTAAACCTACTGGCAATTGTTCTGCACTCTGAGTATTGCGAGCTATGTCTGAGATTGATTCTGCGATGTTTTCTTTACTGCGCAGGGCCCCCTGAGATTGTGATGCCGCCTGGTCCCGATCAAGAATCAGACTTTGCCACTCCCCAAACTCAGCTTCGAGCGCCTCAAGGGCTCCCTTTGCTTGCTTCAGCTTTTCAGTGAGAACGCGGCGAATGCCGCCAAGAGCATTACTAACTAGGGTTCCATCTTTACCGATTGGCAAGCGAGCCAGTTGAGCGCCCGCAACTTTTGCATCCGCTTTGACCAGCCATTGGCCCTCGCGCTGATCCAGTAAGTGGGTAAGTCTTAATAAAAAGGGGATGTCCTCCGAATTCGTATCCGGAAAAAGAGAGCTTAAATCACCAGTCCTTTCGACGTCACCTTCGTTGCTCACCTGCGCAGAGGCTTGTACATCCCCAAAATCCAAGACCACCTTAGCGACAGTCTGGCTGTCCCTGATAATGGGTGAAAGATTCTCGCCTAGACGAGAAATATTACCCGTGAGACTAAATTCGATCGCTTCGAAGAAGGCCGTTTTCCCCGTACCGTTAGGGGCCAGTAAAATGGTTGCACCGCCACTGAGCTCAATTTTGGTGTCGGTACCGTATCGGCGGACATTTGAGAGCGTGATAGATTTAAGTTGTTTCATTGAAAGTCCTTCTCTCCAAACATCATATCCCTCAGCGCATTAACAATTTCATCGCCAGATTTCTCAGAGAGCAACAATTCACGCCATGTTTCGAGATGAGGTTCTACCCAAGAGTGTGCTTGCCCCATCGAGTTCAGAGACGCTAGCAGAGGATCGCTGATATCATTCCCACCTCTCGCAGGTGTTAAAGACGCCAGAAAACTTCGATCAAGGAAGGAGTCAATATCTTCCTGCTTTCTGAGCACCACCTTCCTGCAAAATCGATCGTCCGTTTCAAAACGGGCAGCATCTTCTGACTCAACTCCATCGATGAGCATAAACATGTAAAGGTCTGCTGTCTGAGGCTCTGCAAGTATGTCTCGGATATCAGCGGCCCATCGGAAAGCACTCTGGATATTATCCACGTTACTAGGAAATGCTGTGATCAGCACTGTTCGCCATCCAGCATTCTCCCGATTAATGCGTCTGAGTTGTATTGCAGTCATGCCGATATCAATTGAGGGTGAAACCATTTCGTCCACATCTGGAAAATGAACTTCATAGCGGCCCTTAGCACGCTTGGTTATAGCAGTAACGAGTTCTTGGATTGTCGGCATTTCAGGATCCCTTCGCATTCTTCTCAATGGCCGATTCACGAGCGAGCTTTCGATCTTGCCACTGCTTAGTGAAATGTTGGCGTACGGAGTCAAGTGTTCCGTTATGTAAATGACGAAACATACCAGACCGCGTGACGAGCAGGTGAGGTTGACGCTCCGCGGCCATACTGGTCGCAGTCTCTGCGTCGTCAGCCATACCTATATTCAATAATTCTGATGGGGATGTACTCACACCCGATAAGATAACGATGGGATCCGGATTAGGGCCAATAACGTCTATTAACGGATCGTCAGAAAGCTCACGTACTCCCGAAAAACCACCCGCAGGACCAGACCAGTACTTAAGAGCAATGCTCAATACTGGGCCACCTTCCTGAAAAGATTCCCAGTTATTACTGTCCTCAGGCAAACCCACAGCAACCAGTAATAAGGTTTCAACAGCGGTAACAAGAAGATTTAAAGTACGAAGGCCCAGGCGAAGCGCATGTCTTTCATTTTTTTTCTCCGTTTTCGGATAGAGAAGCTGCTCCATGAATTTTCGGCGTTTTTCTGGTGCAGCTGCGAACCCGCTCAGCCATGACTGCCAAACCGTCTCCATCGCATCTGCTAGCGCCGAATCTGAGATTGAGCCAAGCTTTTCTGAAACCCCTTGAAGAAGGCGTTGCCACAGCACGTCGTCCATAGCTTTAGCAAGCGCTTCAGCTTCTCCTCGAGCAGCATTTACTGTCTTAAATTCATAATCCTGTGCACAGGATAGGCGTTCGGCATTTTCAAGCCAAGGTAGGTCGCTGAAGTCATGTTCTGCACAGCCAAGTGTGTGTCCAATTTCATGACCAATGCTACTACGCCACGCTGGTTCACCTAACATCAGCCCCTGACTGCCTTGGGGTAAATGCAAAGCCATACGCACAATGGCAGAAAGAAGAGTCAGATTATCGCCTGCAGGGGGGGAGTAATTGGCATAAACTCTGAGTTTGCGGTTGCCGGGCTCACGACTCCACATGTGCTCAACGACCCCTTTTGCGGACCTTTCTGTTGAACCGGCAAGATCAAGCGTTCCGGCTAATGACCAAGTTTTACCAGCCATAGTAGAACCGTCGCTTAACTGATACTGCACCCAGGTTTCAACATCAGGGCGCAGTTCACTTCGCAGTTCCTGGACGACGTCATGGCATCCCAAGGCTGCTACGTCAGATGTTTCTGCCGCGATATAGGTAATTAAACGGTCCAGTGTACGATTCGGATCGCTGAAGTAACGACCAAGCGAGTGAATTGTCCGATCTTTTAATGTCGCATCGTTACCGATACAATTGATTTTAACCCGGCGAAGTACATTTCGTATCTGACTCCAGTCTTCGAATCCACACCAGGTTGTTAGCCATAAATAAGCCCTCGTGGTTGGACCATCCTGACGCTTAGCTAATTCCTCTATACTGAGTCCATTTTGACGACAAAGATCACAGACTTCTTCTAAATGATTGACTGAAAAACTATCTTTTATTTGTAGATGCAGACCCACGAGGGTGAGTCTAAACTCACGGTTAGGAGATTCATCAAGTTTTCCCGCTTTCGCGATTCTGGCAAGACTGGAAAATGCCGAGTCTAAAACGGAATTGGTCGGGGAGATGGGCGAGGAACCCTTTCTGGGTTTTTTAGCGAGTTGTACAGCTTTATCAGGATCTTTGGTACAAAAGTCAGTCGACTGACGCTTAATCTGTAAATGCTCATAGTGGTCTGCGGTGTGCATGATTACCACATCGTCCCACTCCTCAATGCCACCTTGTTCAGCACCAATCGACAGAGGTGCCAGCCTTCCACTTAAGAATTTCTCAAGCATGTCCGCCAGACGCTGAGCAATTACCAGCTTTTCATAGTCAGACTTCCGCTCTAACCGGAACCTTCTGAGCATTCAGATTTTCCTTATTGCATTTTCTGCCCTAAAAAAATTAGGGATATGCTAACCGAATTAGCAAGGGTTTTATAGTGAGCTTGATTTCATCTTGCAGTAAGAATTAAACGTTTTTTATGGTTCTTGGTGGCTTACAACGCTGATAACTTCTTGATGATATATAAATTGAGTGGAGTACCAGTTGTCAGTGCTACCTTTCTGTGAGGTGTGATAGAAGTTATGCAGGTATCTACGTTGTCGGGTTTAATGATTTAAACTTTTGGGGATACCCTGAATCACTTCAAAGTGTAATTATCAGGGTTCGAATAGCTGTACATCGCTCATAACAGATCCCTCGTTGCTTCAGACGGTTCGCTAGTGCCGTGAGTCCAACGAATGGAAACGCATACCAGCATTATAAAAAACTTCAGACAGATATCACCTCCCTGAACATACCCCTTAACGGCAGAACCTTATGGTTCTGCCGTTTTTGTATTCTTTTTCAGAGGAGCAGTAATGAAACAATTTGACGGTCTGCAGTCACTGCAGCAAACGCTTTCCGGCCTGCCCCAGTGGGTCTCTGAACGCATTCTGCAGCAGATAAATCAGTTAACCCACTACGAGCCTACAATAGGCATTATGGGGAAAACCGGCGCAGGCAAGAGCAGTCTGTGCAATGCGCTGTTTGCCGGGGACGTTTCACCGGTCAGCGACGTGGCCGCCTGCACACGTGAACCTTTGCGCTTTCGCCTGCAGCTGGGAAAGCGCTATATGACCATCGTGGATCTGCCCGGTGTGGGCGAAAGTAGCGTTCGCGATAACGAGTATGCCGCGCTGTATTGTCAACAGCTTCCCCGGCTCGACCTGGTGCTGTGGTTGATCAAGGCCGATGACCGGGCACTGGCGGTGGATGAGCATTTTTATCATCAGGTGATTGGCGGGGCATACCGGCAAAAGGTGCTCTTTGTTATCAGTCAGTCCGACAAGGTTGACCCCACCTGCGGTGGTGAAAAGCTGTCAACAGAACAGAAACAAAATATCAGCCGCAAAATCTGTCTATTGCATGAGTTGTTCCAACCTGTAAACCCTGTCTGTGCGGTGTCGGTACGTTTGCAGTGGGGACTGCGGGTGATGGCTGAACGGATGATTCGTTGCCTGCCGCGGGAGGCCAGTAGTCCGGTAGCGGTACAGCTTAGTGCTCCACTTCGTACCGATACCGTTAATAAAAAAGCCCGTGACGATTTTGGTGAAACGGTCGGCTCGGTACTGGACACAGTAAGTTCCATGCCCCTGATACCGGCCCCGGTTCGGACAGTCATCCAGTCTGTACGCGACATCGTGGTATCAGTCGCTCGTGCAGTCTGGAATTTCTTCTTCTGAAAATTAACCCTTCTAATCTAACCCGTAGTTTCCTGAGCCCTGCCGCGACTTTGCGGCAGGGCTTTTTGTATTTATTTTCCATCATGAGGAGTCTGCTTATGACCCGTCTGGCTTCGCGCTTTGGCGCAGTAAATCTTATCCGTCGCGACCGTCCGTTAACCCGCGAAGAACTGTTTCTTGTGGTGCCCAGCGTTTTCAGCGAGGACAAACACGAATCCCGCAGTGAACGATACACATATATACCCACGATTTCTCTCCTCGACAGCCTGCAGCGCGAAGGCTTTCAGCCCTTCTTTGCCTGTCAGACCAGAGTGCGTGACCCAGGTCGCCGCGATCACACAAAGCACATGCTGCGCCTGCGCCGAGAAGGGCAGATTACCGGCAAGCAAGTCCCGGAAATCATTCTGCTGAACTCTCATGACGGCACCAGCTCGTATCAGATGCTGCCGGGATTATTCCGCGCGGTATGCCAGAACGGGCTCGTCTGCGGCGAGTCGTTTGGCGAGGTGCGGGTGCCGCACAAAGGAGATGTCGTAAGCCAGGTGATTGAGGGAGCGTATGAGGTGCTGGGGATTTTTGACCGTGTGGAAGAGAAGCGGGATGCCATGCAGTCGCTGATGCTGCCGCCACCTGCACAACAGGCTCTGGCACAGGCTGCACTGACGTACCGTTTCGGTGAGGACCACCAGCCGGTGACAGCACCTCAGATACTCTCCCCACGCCGCTGGCAGGATGAGAGCAACGACCTGTGGACCACATACCAGCGTATTCAGGAGAACCTGATTAAGGGCGGGCTCAGTGGCCGGAGTGCGAAAGGTGGGCGAACGCATACCCGCGCCGTGCGTGGTATTGACGGAGATGTGAAGCTCAACCGGGCTCTCTGGGTGATGGCGGAAGCGATGCTGAATGGGCTTCAGTCCTGAGCTTGTTATCAGCATGTTGGGAAGGGACACTCCCTGTCCGTTTTACCTCCATTGGGTTGGGTGTTTTATCACCGTATTCTACGGAATGCCGCGTCGGGCCTGCCTTCGGTGGCAGATAAAAAATAGTTCATTCCATGTCCATACCCTGTCCGCCCCCCTCTTTAGAATCATTTCATATTCAGTCAGTTAATTATTACGGAGATTTAAGATGACACAGGCAGAGCGCCGTCATGACCGACTGGCTGTCAGGCTGTCACTGATAATCAGCCGCCTGGTTGCCGGTGAGACGCTGAACATGGCCCGACTGGCTGCTGAGTTTGGTGTGTCAGTCCGTACCCTGCGACGGGATTTTCGCGAACGGCTGATGTATCTGGACCTGGAGTATCTACGGGGGCAATGCCGCCTGCGCAGCACCGGTGGAGGCGTACAGGGTGAACTGGATGCGCTGACCTTTGCTCACCGGGCTGGACTGGCCGATATTTTTCCGGGGCTGGACCGGCGTCTGGCGGGCATGCTGCTCACTGCAGGAGGGATGCCGTGTCTGGTATGGCAGCCGCCACAGTCAGTGTCACCGGCCAGCTCACTGGTCTTCTACCGTCTTGTCAGTGCCATTACTGCCTGCCAGCGGGTCCTGCTGCTGGCCGAGGGAGAGCGCTGTGACGGGCTGGCCCCGTACCGCCTGATATCACTCGACGGCTGCTGGTACCTCACCGGTGAACTTAACGGGTATATCACCGTGCACCCTCTGGCGACCATCCATGCGGTGACAGTCCTGAACACCACTTTTACCCCGCGAAAACGTCTCAGCCAGTTAACCACACAGGCGGGCTTTATCCGGGCTCTTCCGCACTTCAGTTGTATTCGCGAAGTCCTGTCTTCTGGAGCCTCTGAGGAGGAGCAGGGCAACACACTGATTTAATGACCTCTGTTAAGAAGGAAAAACAATGACCTGGCATTACGAGAAAAATGGCATACGTCACGACAATGTGACCGAAGATGACATCACTGACCTGATTGCGCGCGGTGAACTCACCGCTGCCACGCTGGTGTGGCGACAGGGTATGACGGATTGGCAACCGGTCTCCGCCACCCCGCTTGCTACAGTACTGCAGCAAAGCACCATCCCGCCCGCACTGCCGGGGCACCGCATTCCCGGCGGAGTGGTATGGACGCTGGCATTTGCTCCCTTCATTGGTTATGCGCTTGAGCTGTGGACGGCAGGGTTGAACGGTATGTCCTTTGACGAGGCATATGATGCTGTCTCGGGCGGACAGTACTGGTTTATCACGCTGCTGCTCAATATCGCATTGGGGTATCTCGATGAGCGACGTCTGCGTAAGGCCGGAGTGGACACCATCACGTTCGGCAAACTGGCGTGGCTGGTACCGTTCTATCTGTGGCGACGGGCGAAAACCCTCGGTCAGAAACCGGCTTACTTCTGGGTATGGCTGGCAATGCTGGTTCTGACCGTTATGGCCTGAATCCTGCTCAGACAACAACATGCCTATATGATGCAATAAAAGGATATCACGATGAAAAAAAGACTCACTACTCTGGCTGTTACAGGGCTCCTGCTGCTCACGACCAGCGCACATGCCTACGATGTCACCGGTCGTCTCACCAACTGGTACGACATGAAGAAAAGCGGCTGGACCTCTGCGGATGGCTATGATGATGTGAAAATGCTCAATGCGCTTGGGTTGAAGGCTGACATCATTGGTTATTATCCGTGGACGAATACATTTTTGCTGCGCCAGGCCTATAACACCCCTCTGTATCTAGCTGACAAAAAAACAAAAACCGTCCGTTATCTGAACCTGAAAACGGCTAGCGGATATGCTTCTGATCTTGATGTGGTGTACCAGGGTGAGGATAACGGTAAAGGGTGTTACTTCAGTATCGTCGATACACAGGTGCAGCTTGAGATGGTTAATAAAAAGGCGGAGCCCCGTGTATTGATGGTGCTGCCTGAAAGCTGCACAAATAAACAACAACTGGCTGCCATTAAGGCCAGGCAGACAGAAAAGGATCGCCAACTGCAACAGTGGGCCTCTCAGCAAAGCCTGAAAGAACTGTGCCGCCGTACCGGTAACTGCTGAGCATCTGATTAAAGACGTTTTAAATCACACCAGATGCCCTGCAAATATATCGGGTGTCATCTGGCACCCATTAATTCAGGAAGAATGCCATGTTAAGTATTATCACTTCAGCCATATCCGCCCTCATTCTGTTGCTCGCCACCTTCAGTGCCAGTGCCGCTCAGCTTCCGGCAAACCTGATGGATAAAGACAATCCAGGCCAGGAGTACTGGTGCCAGGGAAACGACATCAATACTTCCATGTGTTCACTGACCGGTGTCAGCGACGACCATAAATTTGCCCTGATTCAGGACCTGCCGGGCCCGGCCTGTGAAGACCTTAGCTTCGGGGTTATCGACCTGGTGCGCCAGACCGGTGTCAATATTCCTTACGATGGTGGTGACTGTAAGGGCGATGTGCAGGCCGGATTTGTGCGCAGCACGAAAGATAATGCCCTGTATGTGAAAATTGTCCGGGGTAGCAAAACCCTGCGGCTGTATAAGGTACAAACCGGTTACTGATTATCACCCCACACCTGCATACACCCACAACCCCTGACGCGGCAGCGTCAGGGGTTTTTGCTTTTAAGGTACATCGAATGCCTGAATCTCACATGCTGCCACCGGGACCTTTTACCCGACAGCAGGCCGAAGCGATTACCCGCAGGTATCGCAACATCAGCATTGAAGACGACCAGGGCACACACTTCCGCCTGGTGGTTCGTGACTCTGAAGGTCGAATGATCTGGCGGGCGTGGTGCTTTGAACCGGATGCCGGTGAAGGGCTTAACCGTTATATCCGCAAGTCAGGCATGCTCAGAGCATCCTCCTCCTGACCACACCCATTCATCATCCCTGTATATCCTTTATTTCCCATACGCCAACCATCGTTGCTGGCGTTTTTATTGACGGAGAGTATCCATGACGACACAAACTCAATGCGAATTGGTACCCGCTAATGAACCTCAATTTGCCCTTACTGCAACACCAGTACCTGACGAACAGCGTCTCGATTTCTGGCCGCAGTACTTTGGCTCTATCCCACGATGGATAACGCTGGAACCCCGCATTTTCGCCTGGATGGACCGCTTCTGTGATGAGTACAGCGGTGGTATCTGGTCCTTTTACACGCTCAGCAATGGCGGCGCGTTTATGGCACCTGATGCTGACAGTGACGATAAATGGCATCTGCTCAACGGCATGAACGGCAATGGTGCGGAAATGAGCGCAGAAGCCGCAGGTATTGCTATCTGCCTGATTGAATACAGCCATCACGCCTGTCGTACAGAATGTGACGCAATGAACGCACACTATTATCGCCTGCGGGACTATGCCCTGCAGCATCCTGAAGCTTACGCCATTCTGCGCATCATCGACTGACCGGAGGTACAACGAATGAAACAGCTTTCCTTTTTACCCGGCGAGATAACGCCACAGGACCGGCGTCTCATCCAGCGCGCCCTCAGGATTCTGGACCGGCATCTGCATGAGCCCGGGGTAGCCTTCACCTCCACCCACGCCGTACGTGAATGGCTGCGACTGCATATGGCCGCGCTTGAGCGGGAAGAGTTCCGGGTGTTGTATCTGGACAACCAGAATCAGCTTATTGCCCATGAGACGCTCTTTAGCGGCACGATTAACCGCACCGAGGTCCATCCCCGGGAGGTGGTCAAGCGCGCCCTGTATTTCAACGCGGCGGCGGTAATACTGGCGCATAACCATCCTTCCGGCGAGACGACGCCCAGCCAGGCGGACAAAGCCCTTACGCAGCGACTGGTTCAGGTACTTCAGTTGGTTGACATCCGCATCCCTGACCATCTGATTGTCGGTGGCAGGAAAATCTATTCATTCGCTGAACATGGTTTGCTTTGAGGTATGACATGAAAATTATCAGTAAACGCCGGGCGATGACAATTTACCGTCAACATCCGGCCTCCCGCATTTTTCGATACTGCACCGGCAGATACCAGTGGCACGGTAGCGTCTGTCATTACACCGGTAAGGTAGTTCCTGACATTCCCGGCGTGCTGGCGGTATACGCCGAACGCCGCCAGGACCGCAACGGACCTTATACCTGTCTGATGAGTATCACCCTGAACTGACAATAAAGAGGTTATAAATGAGCAACACTACATGGGGCCTGCAGCGGGATATCACGCCGCGCCTGGGAGCACGTCTGGTGCAGGATGGCAACCGGCTGCACTATCTGGCTGACCGGGCCAGTATCACCGGTAAGTTTAGTGACGCCGAATGTCTTAAGCTGGATGTGGTATTTCCACATTTTATCAGCCTGATAGAGTCGATGCTGACCACTGGTGAACTGAATCCCCGTCATGCCTACTGCGTCATCCTGTACCACAACGATTTTACCTGCGAAGCCGATACTCTTGGTAGTTGCGGCTACGTATACATCGCTGTTTATCCCACTCAACGCTAACTAATTTCACGAGAGCAAGCATGAAAACTCTACCTGCTACAATTTCGCGGGCGGCGAAGCCCTGTCTGTTGCCCGTGGCTGTCTGGAAAATGTTACTGACACGCCTGCTTGAACAGCACTATGGCCTGACACTGAACGACACCCCGTTCAGTGATGAAACTGTGATTCAGGAACACATTGATGCCGGTATCACGATGGCTGATGCCGTTAACTTTCTGGTGGATAAGTACGAGCTGGTTCGTATCGATCGCAGAGGGTTTAGTTGGCAAGAACAATCACCTTATCTTCGGGCCGTTGATATTCTGCGAGCTCGACAGGCAACTGGCTTGTTACGACAAAGCCGAAGTGACCTAGAACGCTGAATTCTACGAGCAGCATTCCCAATCTTCATCACCAATATTTCTCCTTTATTTACTCCTTGCATAATGCGTCTGCTACTTACAGTGGACGCAATACATCTTACGGACAAAATATCATGTAAACAGATAGTAAGACCTTTCGTGATCAACTGAGACAGTTTGTCTCAGCCAGCACTAGACAACAAGCTCTGATCAAGATGATGCCCCTAACACTATTAAATGCTACTCATTTGATAAATTGAGGGTTCCATAACAAAGTAGTAGATTGCCTTGTCATACAGTAATCAAGTAACTAAGCTGACCGGCTTAATGGCGGTAGTACTGCTTGTTTTGTACAATTAGTTGCGTAATGGTCTCTGATCAGATAAATATACAACTGTTTTTATATACAGGTTTAATGGCATGTTACAATATACATCTGTAGAGATTTGCGCAGGAGCAGGAGGTCAAGCCTTAGGGTTACATAACGCTGGCTTCGCTCACCGCGCACTAGTCGAGATTGATCCAGCTGCCTGCGAAACTCTTCGCCTCAACAATGAGCTCCATTCTTTGGGTTGGGGAGATATCGTAGAAGGTTGCGTTAAGCATTTTGCTGAACACACTGCATATAGTTTTTCTGATGTTGATTTGGTTGCAGGGGGAGTTCCTTGCCCACCATTCTCAAAAGCAGGGAAGCAACTTGGCAAAGATGATGAACGTGATTTGTTTCCGACGGCGCTCAAAATTGTGAACACCATTAAGCCAAAAGCAGTAATGATTGAAAATGTTTCTGGTTTACTAGACCCAAAGTTTAAGCAATACCGGCAAGAACTAGATCATGCTTTCTCTGCAATGGGCTATAAAACCTTTTGGAAACTTCATCATGCCTCTGATTACGGAGTTCCTCAGCTTCGCCCACGTGTTCTTTTAGTGGCATTGCGTGGTGAATATGCAGCTCATTTTCATTGGCCGAGTGAAACGTTGATACCGCCGACTGTGGGTGATGCCCTCTTTGACTTAATGTCAATGGGAGGTTGGGAAGGAGCTGAAGCCTGGAGAAAGGCAGCAGATAATATAGCTCCTACACTTGTTGGCGGCTCCCATAAGCATGGTGGGCCAGATCTTGGCCCGACAAGAGCCAAAAGATCCTGGCAAGCGCTTGGAGTCAATGGACATTCCATAGCGGATAATGGCCCTGAAAAGGGGTTTATCGGGTATGTTGGAAGAGACGGAAAAATTCGGACTGGTTTTGAAAATATGCCTCGTTTGACTGTAAGAATGGCTGCACGAATCCAAGGTTTCCCCGACTGGTGGAAATTCTCTGGTAAAAAAACAGCTGCTTATCGTCAAGTCGGTAACGCTTTCCCCCCCCCTGTTGCCGAGGCAACAGGAAGGCAAATCCGTAAAGCACTCGAAGCTGTTGACATCATGAAAAAACAACAGTTGGCGTTACCACTCGAGTCAAATGATATTCAGAGCTTGCGTATTGCGTAGGCAACGATTTCGTCTAATGAAATCCCATCTGCATCGGCTAGCTGCTGAGCTTTTCTTAAAGCAGCTTCTGGCAGATGGAGCATTGTTGTTATCCCGAACTTTTCAGGGAATGCCCATGAGCATGTATAACAATCATCAGTGCATCCCTCACATGCTCTTCTCTTACCTACGTTGCAATTGTGGCAAAGAGCTTGCCAATTGGTTAACTCATTTCCACCACCACGTGACAAAGGTATTTTGTGATCCGCTTGTAGCCCCCTGACCCCAGCAGCAACAGTTTTACCACATGTTGCACATGTGTTGCTGTGGTTAGAAAATAAACCAGATCGTTGTGATTCTGTCAGGTATTCCCTTTCCATTGGTGGGGCAATCATATTTGATTTTAGCCGCCAAGCATGCCCCGAGAACTCCGCAATGTACGAGCTTTCGAGATCACAGCCTAGTTCATCTCGCAATTCTCTTGTTCGTCTATCGAAGTACTTTTGCCCTGTCAGTTCCAGTAGTTCTATTGATGAGACCCAAGGTTTAGGAAAATCAATATCATCCGAGCCCCATAATCTCTTCAGGATAGTCAACTTGACTTCACTCAATCGCTTTTTTTTAGGTAACGTTGACAAATAATTTTCGAATAATTCCATGCTATCTCTCGAAAGAAACCTTAAAATCACAAGGGATTACACCACAGATGGAAGTGTACAGGGAAGGGCTATCTTAAAATCAGGCATACCTAAACAGGCTAAGAACCAAAGCTTCACAATACGTATTTTTCAAAAAAATCGTTCTGATATCACTACTAATGAACATCCTATCATCAATGTGAAAAATCGACAGGAATGAGCCAACCTGAAATTGCATATATCAACTGTTGATGTAGGTCGATGAAAATCACTTACACATACAGTTACACGCGAAAAAATTATAATATAAGCAAAGAGAGTTTTTAACGTAACTAATTGATTTTGATGGTGCCGATAATAGGAGTCGAACCTACGACCTTCGCATTACGAATGCGCTGCTCTACCAACTGAGCTATATCGGCCCTGAGAGGCCGGTTACGAGTGTAACCACGGGGCAAAAGGTTAGATCTATCCGGGTGATGCGTCAATGCCCTTTTGAATCAAACGGCTATTTTTGCATCACCCGTGATTATTTACGCACGAATCGTATCGTCGCCGAAGCCGATCCACTTGTACGTGGTCAGCGCTTCCAGCCCCATCGGACCGCGGGCGTGCAGTTTCTGCGTGCTGACCGCCACCTCAGCGCCGAGGCCGAACTGGCCGCCGTCGGTGAATCGGGTGGAGGCATTCACATACACCGCAGAGGAATCCACTTCGTTCACGAAGCGATCGGCATTGCGCAGCGTACGCGTCAGGATGGCGTCAGAATGCTGCGTGCCATGCTCACGGATGTGCGCAATCGCGTCGTCAAGATCGCTCACGATTTTCACGTTCAGATCCAGTGACAGGAACTCGTCGTCGTACTGCTCCGCGTTGACGGGAACGACGTTAGCCGGGCCATCCTGCAGCAGCGCGAGCGCACTGGCGTCAGCGTGCAGCGTCACGCCACTCTCGGCCATCTGTTTGCTCAGGGCCGGCAGGAAGGTGTTCGCTATGCCCTGATGCACCAGCAGCGTTTCAACGGTGTTACAGGTGCTAGGACGCTGGGTCTTCGCGTTCACGATAATCTTCAGCGCAGGAGCAATCTCAGCGCTGTCGTCTACCACGATATGACACACGCCAATACCGCCGGTGATCACCGGAATCGTCGACTGCTCGCGGCACAGCTTGTGCAGCCCCGCGCCGCCGCGTGGGATCAGCATGTCGATGTATTTGTCCATGCGCAGCATTTCGTTGACCAGCGCGCGGTCCGGGCTCTCAATTGCCTGCACGGCACCCGCTGGTAAGCCACACTCTTCCAGCGCCTGCTGAATGACTTTCACCGTCGCGGCGTTGGTGCGCCAGGTCTCTTTCCCACCGCGCAGAATAGCGGCGTTGCCGGTTTTCAGGCACAGGGAGGCGACATCCACCGTCACGTTTGGACGGGCTTCATAAATAACGCCGATAACGCCGAGCGGCACGCGACGGCGCTCCAGGCGTAAACCGCTGTCCAGCAGCCCACCGTCAATCACCTGCCCTACCGGGTCGGCCAGATTGCAGACCTGACGAACATCGTCGGCGATGCCTTTCAGGCGGGCCGGGGTCAACGCCAGGCGGTCGAGCATCGCTTCGCTCAGACCGTTGCGACGCGCTTCCAGTAAATCCTGCTCGTTGGCGAGCAAAATCTCCTGGGACTGAGATTCCAGATAATCAGCGATTTTTTCCAGCACGCGGTTTTTCTCGCGGCTGGAAAGGAGCGCCAGTTTATAAGAGGCGGCCTTCGCGGCGGCGCCCATTTGTTCCAGCATGTTCTGGCTCCTTAACGAATAATCATGTCATCGCGATGCACGGCAACCGGGCCATATTCATAGCCCAGAATGGCGTCGATCTGCTGCGAATGGTGACCCGCGATGCGGCGCAGGGCATCACTGTTATAGCGGCTTACGCCATGCGCGATGTCGCGACCTTCCAGGTTACGGATGCGGATCACTTCACCACGGGAGAAGTTGCCTGTCACGCTTTTAATTCCTTTAGGAAGTAATGAACTTCCTCGTTCCAGAATCGCGGCGGTCGCCCCTTCATCAACGACGAGTTCGCCCGCAGGCGGCGCGCCAAATATCCAGCGTTTACGGTTTTCCAGCGGAGATTCCTGGGCGTGGAAGCGGGTGCCAACGGAGATGCCTTCCATCACGTCGCCAATTACGCCAGGGCGGCTGCCCGCGGCAATGATGGTGTCGATACCGGCGCGGCACGCCACGTCGGCGGCCTGCAGCTTGGTCCCCATGCCGCCCGTTCCGAGGCCGGACACGCTGTCACCGGCGATGGCGCGCAGCGCATCGTCGATACCGTGAACGTCGGTAATCAGCTCGGCTTCCGGGTTAGCGCGCGGATCGGCAGTGAACAGCCCCTGCTGATCGGTCAGAAGCAGTAATTTATCGGCGCCAGCCAGAATGGCGGCCAGCGCAGAGAGGTTGTCGTTATCACCCACTTTGATTTCAGCGGTAGCAACGGCATCGTTCTCATTAATGACCGGAACGATATTGTTGTCCAGCAGCGCGCGCAGGGTATCGCGGGCGTTCAGGAAGCGCTCTCTGTCTTCCATATCCGCACGCGTCAGCAGCATCTGCCCGACGTGGATGCCATAGATAGAGAACAGCTGTTCCCAGAGTTGAATGAGTCGGCTTTGTCCCACGGCGGCCAGCAGCTGTTTAGAGGCGATCGTCGCGGGGAGTTCGGGGTAACCCAAGTGTTCACGCCCGGCGGCAATCGCCCCGGAGGTCACAATCACAATACGATGCCCTGCGGCATGTAACTGAGCGCACTGACGTACAAGCTCAACAATGTGGGCGCGATTTAGGCGGCGCGATCCGCCTGTTAACACACTGGTACCGAGTTTTACCACCAGCGTCTGGCTGTCACTCATGATTCTCTGCCGTTCAACGATAAGGGAAAGTAATGTCGAACGAACGTTTTAGCAGGAGTCAGCCCCGTTGCCAACTGCCTTAGCACATCGCGAAACACTTTGTTGCGCGGGATCAGGAAGCGTAGCGGGAGAATTTGACACTTTTATTACCGAAATAATAAATCACAGTTTTTTAAAATTATTCTTAGTTTGTCATAAAAGTTTCATTCCAGAACGATAAAACCCTTCCTGTTTTTTCACGGGACTTAAGCATGAGCTTATCGTCCAGCGAATTTTTTAGCGCGTTTATAAGACAGGATCGAAAATGAAAAAGAGCACTCTGGCATTAATGGTTATGGGCGTAGTGGCTTCTGCATCCGTTCACGCAGCTGAAGTTTATAATAAAGATGGTAATAAGCTGGACGTGTACGGCAAAGTGAAAGCCATGCACTACATCAGCGATGATGCCACCAAAGATGGCGATCAGACTTACGTTCGTTTCGGTTTTAAAGGCGAAACCCAGATTAACGATCAGCTGACGGGCTATGGTCGTTGGGAATCTGAATTTGCGGGTAACAAAGCCGAGAGCGACTCCTCTCAGAAAACCCGTCTGGCGTTCGCGGGCCTGAAGCTGAAAAACTTTGGCTCTCTGGATTACGGTCGTAACCTGGGTGCGCTGTATGACGTCGAAGCATGGACCGACATGTTCCCTGAGTTCGGCGGCGACTCTTCCGCGCAGACCGATAACTTCATGACCAAGCGTGCGACCGGTCTTGCCACCTACCGCAACACCGACTTCTTCGGCGCGGTTGACGGCCTGGACATGACCCTGCAGTACCAGGGTAAAAACGAAAACCGCGATGCCAAGAAGCAGAACGGTGACGGTTTTGGTACCTCTCTGAGCTATGACTTCGGCGGCAGCGATTTCGCCGTCAGCGGTGCTTACACTAACTCTGACCGCACCAACGCGCAGAACCTGCTGGCGCGTGGTCAGGGGCAGAAAGCCGAAGCCTGGGCTACCGGTCTGAAATATGACGCGAACGATATTTATCTGGCAGCGATGTATTCAGAAACCCGTAATATGACGCCAATTTCTGGCGGATTTGCCAATAAAGCACAGAACTTTGAAGTCGTTGCACAATATCAGTTCGACTTCGGTCTGCGTCCTTCCCTGGGTTATGTCCAGTCTAAAGGCAAAGATATCGAAGGTATTGGTGACGAAGACCTGGTGAAATATATTGACGTTGGCGCGACCTATTACTTCAACAAAAATATGTCCGCGTTTGTTGATTATAAAATTAACCAGATTGACGACGATAATAAACTGGGCGTGAGCAGCGATGATATCGTTGCCCTGGGTATGACCTACCAGTTCTAAGATTATCCGAATAAGAAAATCCCGGCAGATAAGCCGGGATTTTTTTTGCCCGGTGGCGCTGCGCTTACCGGGCCTACGGGATAGTGCATTTTGTAGGCCGGGTAAGGCGAAGCCGCCACCCGGCGCTGTGACGCTATCAGGCAGTCAGCTTCACCGCTTCGCTGGAAAAATCATCCGCTGGCTCGAACTTAAGATCCAGGGTGGCAAGCAGTGCGCTCGCTTTGTCGTGAAACTCTTTCAGGGTATATTCCAGGCGATCGATCACTTCCTGATCTTTAATGGTGGTGGCCTGCCAGTTACCGTCTTTATTAAACAAGCCAAACTGGTAGCTATACGTAAAGCGTTTTTCCTCTGCTTCCATTTCCATCCACCAGCCCCAGAATTCACGTTTTTCGGGTGCAGGCTTCACGTTGACGCATACAGCCAGGCAGTCGAAAAAAAAGCGATTCTCTTCACACTGCTCTTCTCGAATATACGGGCCAAGAGCCATGAACTTCTTAATCAATCTACTTTTCGGGTGTCCACTCGGTAACGTCATTGCGATCTCCTTTTGTGAAGCCACTGTTTTACCAAACCAGCGAAATTTAGCAATCTATTAACACAATCTCTGAGCGATCCAGCGCGTAATCTCCTTCAGAGCTTTATCAAAATTCTGATAGACCGGGCTGAACGGCACCTCAAGCAATTTGCCATCCGCAGATGACGACGTGATTAAGCGCGACTCTTCTTCCGGACTGAACGGATCGTGTTTCCAGAACCCCGACAGCATTGGCGTCGGGCAGCGACGTCCCAGCAACCCTTGCGTTTTTAACGAGTAGCGATTGAGCTCAACACGCAGTGCTTCGTCTGATGCATCATGCATGCCAAGACGGCTGGCCAGCACATCAAGGTACATTTCGGGCACGCTCCCCTGGCGTGCGGGATCGCTGAGCAGGGCGTGAACGACCGGTCCAAGGCAGGCGACAGCTTTCAGGCGGGAGGATTCAAGGTAAGCCAGACGCACCGCGACGTTTGCGCCAAAGCGGAAGCCAAATGCCGCCACGCGGGTGTGGTCAACCCACGGAATGTTTTCCAGCGCTTTTAGCGCATGCTGGTGCAGCAGGCTGGAATCCTGAGTCAGTTTCCATTTGGAGGAAAAGCCAATTGAGGGCATATCCAGCGTCAGCATCGCGATCCCTTTTGGTGCGAAGTAGCGCTCATACAGGCTGTAATAGTCAATTTGCAGAGAGTCCAGCCCGCCGCACATCAGCACGGTCGGGAACGGGCCTTCACCTTCGGGCATATGCAGGAACCCGGTAACGGGCGCCCCGCCCGGAACAGCGAACTCAAGCTCGCGCATCTGGCCCGGCAGGCGTTGAGCCGCCTCTTCGTAGGCGCGATTCGCCAGCGCCTGCGCCTGTTCGGCCAGCTCATCGCCTTTCAGATGTGGATACGCGGCAATGGCATAGAGGTTGGCCGCATGCAGCCAGTGTTTGCCGCTGCGCGTGGCATCCTCTTCCTGGCTGGCTTTTTGCTGCCAGAGCATCGCCTGTTTAGACCACTCGTAGATCCAGTTTCCGCCACGGTAGCCCACCACCGTATCATAGAGTTCGCTGTCGGTACGCTCGGCTTCACTCATCACGATACGTGCCTGCACATCAAGGATTTCACGGGGGTCGATACCGCGCCAGATCCACATCAGGCGGTTAATCATGCGATACCAGTGAGGCACGTTTTTACCGTCTAACGCAGACTGGACGGCAGGCTGAGTACCCGGATTGAAGCGACGCACCAGCGTCGACGTTTCAGGGTGTTTGAAACGGGGTTTGAAGAGAGTCTCGGTGAGATTCGCCTGCGTCATTGCATTGCCTCCATGAATACGTCGTATAGAGACTATTGTAACGCGCGCCAGACTAAAAAAAACAACGCCCGGCATCACCGGGCGTTAAATTAATTGCGGAACGTGATTAACGACCCGAGATTGGCGGTACGAAGACCACGCCCATATCCCATGGCTGTTCAATCCAGGTATCCTGCGGAATATCAATCACGTAATCGTCAACCAGCGGGCGGCCAGCAGGCTTCGCGAAGATAGTGACGAAATGTGCTTTCGGATACATTTCACGGATAGCCACCGCGGTACCGCCGGTATCCACCAGGTCATCAATAACGATGAAGCCTTCACCATCGCCTTCCGCGCGTTTCAGCACTTTCAGCTCGCGCTGGTTGTCATGGTCATAGCTGGAGATGCAAACGGTATCGACATGACGAATACCCAGCTCACGTGCCAGCAGCGCCCCCGGTACCAGACCGCCACGGCTGACGGCAATAATGCCTTTCCACTGTTCGGAAGGCATCAGACGCGCAGCCAGTTTGCGTGCGTGAATCTGCAACATGTCCCAGGTGACGACGTATTTTTCGCTCATGTGAAGTGTCCCAGCCTGTTTTTATACGGCTTAAAAAGTGTTCGAGGGGGAAATAGGTTGCGCGAGATTATAGAGATCTGACGCACTAAAAACCAGTGTTTAGCGCCCTCTGCCTGAGTTTTTACATGCTTTATGCTACCAGCCAGCAGAGAAAGTGGTATTCTCAGTTTCATCTCTCAAGCCTGACTTGTGGTAACTATTAACCTGCTAACCCTGTGACCTGCAACCCTGTTTGCAGCGCCTCGACAAGGAGACTTATCGTGTCTGAACTGTCTCAACTATCTCCGCAGCCGCTGTGGGATATTTTTGCCAAAATCTGCTCCATTCCACACCCTTCCTACCATGAAGAACAGCTTGCCGAACATATTATGGGCTGGGCGAAGGAAAAAGGTCTGCATGCGGAACGTGACCAGGTTGGCAACATTCTGATCCGCAAACCCGCCACCGCAGGCATGGAAAACCGTAAACCGGTTGTGCTGCAGGCGCACCTGGACATGGTGCCACAGAAGAACAACGACACCGTTCACGACTTCACCAAAGACCCGATTCAGCCGTACATCGACGGCGACTGGGTGAAAGCGCGCGGCACCACCCTGGGTGCGGATAACGGCATCGGTATGGCCTCTGCGCTGGCCGTGCTGGCTGACGACAGCGTTGAGCACGGTCCACTGGAAGTGCTGCTGACCATGACCGAAGAAGCGGGCATGGACGGGGCGTTCGGTCTGCAGGCGAACTGGCTGCAGGCGGATATCCTGATCAACACCGACTCCGAAGAAGAAGGCGAGATCTACATGGGCTGCGCGGGCGGGATTGATTTCATCTCTACCCTGCCGCTGTCACGCGAAGCGATTCCTGCAGGTTTCCAGACCTTCAAGCTGACGCTGAAAGGGCTGAAAGGCGGCCACTCCGGCGGTGATATTCACCTGGGTCTGGGTAACGCCAACAAGCTGCTGGCACGCTTCCTGGCAGGCCATGCGGCCGAGCTGGATCTGCGTCTGGTAGACTTCAACGGCGGTACCCTGCGCAACGCGATCCCGCGCGAAGCCTTCGCCACCGTAGCGGTTCCAGCGGCTAAAGCCGACGAGCTGAAAAAACTCTCCACCGTGTACCTGGATATCCTGAAAAACGAACTGTCGGCGAAAGAGAAGAACCTGACCGTGGTGCTGGAATCCGTCTCCACGGATAAAGCCGCGCTGACCGTGCAGTCTCGTGACACCTTCGTTCAGCTGCTGAACGCGACGCCAAACGGCGTAATCCGCAACTCTGACGTGGCGAAAGGCGTAGTGGAAACCTCACTGAACGTGGGCGTGGTGACCATGAGCGACGACAGCGCGGAGATCATCTGCCTGATCCGCTCCCTTATCGACAGCGGTAAAGAGTATGTGGTGAGCATGCTGGAATCTCTGGGTACGCTGGCGGGCGCAAAAACCTCCGCCAAAGGCAGCTACCCGGGCTGGCAGCCGGATGCAAGCTCTCCGGTGATGGCACTGGTGCGTGAAACCTACCAGCGTCTGTTCAACAGCACGCCGAATATTCAGGTGATCCACGCGGGTCTGGAATGTGGTCTGTTCAAGAAACCGTATCCGAATATGGACATGGTATCTATCGGGCCAACCATTACCGGTCCGCACTCGCCGGATGAGCAGGTTCATATCGAAAGCGTTGGTCATTACTGGACGCTGCTGACTGAACTGCTGAAGGCGATCCCAGTTAAGTAATACCCTCATCCCAGCCCTCTCCCACAGGGATAGGGTGAAAAACCCAGGCCCGGTAAGCGTAGCGCACCGGGCTTTTTTACAATCCTAATACCAGCTGTCGCTCTAACTGCGGATCCAGCAGCGTGACGTGCAATCCCACCAGCCTCACCCCTCGCCCTCCTCGTCGCTCTTCCCATGCCTTTTTTGCCGTCGCGATAAGATCGTCTTTATTCAGACGCGGCCAGACATGTTCCTGCGTGGTCTGCTGAAAATCGTTGAATTTGAGCTTGATGCCCTGACGGGCAATCAGCAGGTCCGGTTTTAGCTTGCTTAAGCGTCGTTCCAGCTCAGGATAAAGCTGTTCCGTGATAATGGTTTCGCATTCGGACCAGTCATGAATATCTTCAATGAGGGTTCGCTCGACGCCGACGGATTTCCGCAGCCGTTCGCTGTTCACATCGCGATCGTCAATCCCCTGGCTGCGCTCCCACAGCACGCGGCCAAACTTCCCGAAGCGCTTGAGCAGCATGGCGAGGTCGCTTCGCTGCACGTCTTCGCAGGTGCGTAACCCCATGCTTTCCAGCTTTGCGGCGGAGACTTTCCCGACGCCGGGGATTTTGCCAAGCGGCAGCGTTTTTAAAAATGCAGGCACCTCTTCCGGCGTAATGACGTACTGGCCGTTGGGCTTATTTAAATCCGAAGCGATTTTGGCAAGGAATTTAACGGGCGCGACCCCCGCAGACGCCGTCAGATTCAGCTCGTTGAAAATCGTCTGGCGGATCTCCTGCGCCATCAGCGTGGCGGAGCCGTGGCAATGCACACTGTCGGTCACATCGAGATAGGCTTCGTCCAGCGACAGCGGTTCTATCAAAGAGGTATAGCGGGAGAAGATTTCCCGAATATGAAGGGAAGCCTCTTTATAGGCGTCGAACCGCCCGGGCAGAAGCGTGAGGTGAGGGCAAAGCTTTAAGGCCATCGCCGTCGGCATGGCGCTACGCACGCCAAATTTGCGCGCAGGGTAGTTGGCGGTGCTGATAACGCCACGCTGAACGCGGCTGCCGGCAATGGCGATGGGAATATCCCGCAGCGCCGGGTTGTCTCGCATCTCCACTGCGGCAAAAAAGCAGTCCATATCAACATGGATTATTTTGCGCATAGTAAGCCCTCACTTATTACTGGATAAGTATACAGTAAACAAATGAGGATTGAGAAGCAGATGTAAGAATGCCGGGTGGCGGCGATGCCTTACCCGGCCTACAAAAACTTAAATAATGCGCTGCTGCTCGCGCGCCATGCGTTTTTTGCGGGCGTCGCACGGTTCCGGGCAGTCGCAGACCTTCTCCATGCCAATGGAGGAAATACCGCCGCAGCTGCCCTGAATGCTTTTCCGCTTAACGATCCAGCCTAAAGACATGCCGAAGATGACAAGTACAAAAACCACAAAGGTTGCCAGAAACGTCAGCATCATCAGCCTCCAAAGTCATCGAGCATGATGTTCTCATCTTCGACGCCGAGATCTTTCAGCATCTTAATCACGGTGGCGTTCATCATCGGCGGACCACACATATAGAACTCGCAGTCCTCGGGCGCCGGGTGCTGCTTGAGGTAGTTTTCATACAGCACGTTGTGGATGAACCCCGTATAGCCCGTCCAGTTATCTTCCGGCTGCGGATCGGAGAGCGCCACGTGGAAGGTAAAGTTCGGGTTTTCACGCGCCAGCTGTTCAAACTCATCATCGTAGAACATCTCACGCAGCGAACGCGCCCCGTACCAGAAGCTGATTTTACGCTTGCTGCCGAGCCGCTTGAGCTGGTCAAAGATGTGCGAGCGCATCGGGGCCATGCCGGCACCGCCGCCGATAAAGACCATTTCCGCGTCGGTATCTTTCGCGAAGAACTCCCCGAACGGACCGGAGATGGTCACCTTATCGCCCGGCTTCAGGGACCAGACGTATGATGACATCACGCCCGGCGGCGCATCCGGCACATTCGGTGGCGGCGTGGCGATACGCACGTTGAGCATGATAATGCCCTTCTCTTCCGGGTAGTTGGCCATCGAGTAGGCGCGCAGCGTCGGCTCTTTCACCTCAGATACAAAGCGGAAGAGATTGAATTTGTCCCAGTCGGTGCGGTACGCCTGCGGAACGTCAAAGTCCGCATACGCCACGGTATGCTCAGGGCACTCAATCTGAATGTATCCTCCGGCGCGGAACGGGACATCTTCCCCTTTCGGCACCCGCAGCTTCAGCTCTTTGATAAAGGTAGCTTTGTTATCATTAGAGATAACTTCACATTCCCATTTTTTGACGCCGAAAATCTCTTCCGGCAGTTCAATCTTCATGTTCTGACGCACTGCGACCTGGCAGGCCAGACGGCAGCCCTCTTTTGCCTCACGCTTTGTGATATGCGACAGCTCGGTGGGCAGAATATCGCCGCCACCCTCTTTTACCGTCACGCGGCACTGCCCGCAGGAGCCGCCGCCGCCGCAGGCCGAGGAGACAAAAATACCGTTACCGGACAGCGTGTTGAGCAGCTTATCTCCCGCAGGGGTGCGGATCTGATTCTGCGGATCGTCGTTAATATCAATCACCACGTCGCCGGAATTCACCAGCTTCGCGCGCGCCGCCAGAATGAGCCCTGACAGCACCAGTACAATCAGCGTGAACATCACCACGCCAAGAATAATTTCCATCTGTTAGCCCTTATAGCTGCACACCGGAGAAGGACATGAAGCCCAGCGCCATCAGCCCGGTGGTGATAAAGGTGATCCCTAAGCCACGCAGGCCTGCAGGCACGTTGGCATATTTCATTTTTTCGCGGATCCCCGCCATGGTGACAATCGCCAGCATCCAGCCGATGCCGGAGCCGAAACCGTACACCACGGATTCACTGAAGTTGTAATCACGCTGAACCATAAACGAGACGCCGCCGAAGATGGCGCAGTTCACCGCGATCAGCGGCAGGAAGATCCCCAGCGCGTTGTACAGCGACGGGAAGTACTTATCGAGGATCATCTCCAGGATTTGCACCAGCGCGGCAATCACGCCAATAAAGGTGATGAAGTTCAGGAAGCTGAGGTCAACCCCTTCCACCAGCGCGCCGTCCCGCAGCACAAAGTTGTAGACCAGATTGTTAATCGGTACAGATAAGCCAAGCACCACGGTGACCGCGATACCCAGCCCAAATGCCGTCGACACTTTTTTGGACACCGCAAGGAACGTACACATGCCGAGGAAAAACGCGAGCGCCATGTTTTCAACAAACACCGCGCGCACAAACAAACTCAGGTAATGAGCCATCGTCGGTTACTCCTTTTCCTGCTGTTCTGGTCTCAACGTACGAATCAGCCAGATCAACAAACCGATAATGAAAAATGCGCTGGGAGCCAGCAGGAACAGGCCGTTTGGCAGATACCATCCACCGTTTTGCACCGTGTCCAGCACCGTGATGCCAAACAGCTTACCGCTGCCAATGAGCTCACGCAGGAAGCCAACGGTCAGCAGGATCACACCGTAGCCGAGGCCGTTACCGATACCGTCCATAAAACTCGCCAGCGGCGGCATTTTCATGGCGTAGGCTTCCGCACGCCCCATCACAATACAGTTGGTGATGATCAGCCCGACAAACACCGAGAGCTGTTTGGAGGTTTCATAGGCGAAGGCGCGCAGCAGCTGATCGACCACGATCACCAGCGAGGCGATGATCGCCATCTGCACGATGATCCTCACGCTGTTGGGAATGTGGTGGCGGATCATCGAGATAAACATGCTCGAAAATGCCGTGACCAGCGTGACCGCCAGCGTCATCACCACCGCCGTTTCCAGCTTGGTCGTCACCGCCAGGGCTGAACAGACGCCCAGCACCTGCAGCGTGATCGGGTTATTGGCCAGCAGTGGGCCAATGAGCACCTTTTTGACTTCTTTCAGTTCACCGGTATCAGCCATTGTTCAGCGCTCCTTCACGTACGTTTTTCAGGAAAGGACCAAAACCCAGCTCGCCCATCCAGAAATCAAAACTGTGCTGCACGCCTTTGGAGGTGAGCGTGGCGCCGGACAGCCCGTCGACGGCGTAGTCGTCACCGGGACGTGCCGCCCCTTTCATCACCTTCAGCGCAGGCAGACCGTTATCGTCGAGCACTTTCTTACCGATAAACTGTGCCCGCCAGTTCGGGTTTTCTACTTCGCCACCCAGCCCCGGCGTTTCGCCCTGGTCGTAATACGTAATGCCTTTTACGGTACGGCCATCCGTATCAAGCGCCACAAAGGCATACATCATTGACCACAGGCCGTTGCCGTAGACAGGAAGCACCACTTCCTGAATGCGTTTTTGGGGGTCACGCACCAGATAAATTTCGGCGAGATTGCTGCGGCGCTTAATCCCGGCGGGATCTTGCGATGCCTCGAGCGTCAGGCTCATCTGCGGATCTTTCAGCGCCAGCGCCTGGTTATACTTCGCCGGATCTTTATCCAGCAGCTGGCCGGTTTTCAAATCCACCAGACGCGGTGAAATACGCTCCGCAAATACCGCCGAGACGTCGTCTGCACTCATCCCTTCCTGCATCAACCCGGCCACGGCCAGTATGTTGCGCTGTTTATCCAGCGCACGTTGCGCCTGCTGCAGGGGTTTTAACCCCACGGCAGAGCCGGCCACGACAATCGAACAGACCAGACAGAGCACCAGCACCACCAGCAGCGTTTTGCTGATACTGTCGTTATTTTTAACTTCAGCCACGCGCCTTCCTCCGCTTAATGTTGGCCCGCACCACCAGGTAATCGAAGAGTGGCGCAAACAGGTTGGCAAACAGAATGGCCAGCATCATTCCTTCCGGGTACGCCGGGTTGACCACGCGGATCAGGACACACATCGCGCCAATGAGCACGCCATAGCTCCATTTACCTTTGTCCGTAAACGAGGCTGAGACGGGGTCGGTTGCCATGAACATCATGCCAAACGCGAAGCCACCCAGTACCAGATGCCAGTACCAGGGCATGGAGAACATTGGGTTGGTGGTCGAACCGATAACGTTGAACATCGTGGCGGTCAGCACCATGCCGATCATCACGCCCGCCACAATTCGCCAGGAGGCCACGCGCCCAAACAGGATGATCGCTCCACCAATCAAAATCATCAGCGTTGAAACTTCACCAATGGAACCCGGAATGTTGCCAATAAAGGCATCAAACCAGGTTACAGGCTGACCCGTCGCGTTGTTCACCAGCGTTTCGCCACCGTGTGCCGCCCACTGTGAAAGCGGCGTCGCGCCGGAAAAACCGTCAGCCGCCGTCCAGACCAGGTCGCCGGAGATTTGCGCCGGATAGGCAAAGAAGAGGAACGCACGCCCCGCCAGCGCCGGGTTAAGGAAGTTCCGCCCGGTGCCGCCGAAGATCTCTTTGGCAATGACCACGCCAAAGCTGATGCCCAGCGCTGCCTGCCAGAGCGGTAGCGTCGGGGGGACAATCAGGGCAAACAGAATAGAGGTCACGAAGAAGCCTTCGTTGATCTCATGTTTACGGATGATGGCAAACAGCACTTCCCAGAAGCCGCCCACGATAAAGACCGTGATGTAAATCGGCAGGAAGAACACCGCCCCCAGCGTCATCATGCTCACCCAGCCCGCGTCTGGCGCAAAGCTCACCCCTAACGACTGGGCCAGGCGGTAGTGCCAGTCAGACTGAAGCACCTGCGTCAGCTGCTGCGCATCGTACATGTGGTGCAGCGCCGGAATGGTCTGCAGACCGACGTTGTACATCCCCCAGAACATCGCCGGGAAGACCGCAAACCACACCAGGATCATCATCCGCTTAAGGTCGATGGCGTCACGGACGTGCGCCGCTCCCTTCGTCACCAGCCCTGGCGTGTAGAAAATGGTCGCCGTGGCTTCATACAGCGGGTAGTACTTTTTGAGCTTCCCTTCGGTAAAGTGCGGCTCAATTTTTTCAAAGAGGTGTTTTAAGCCCATCGGTTATCCTTCCTGCTCAATGCGGGTTAACACCTCGCGCAATACCGGTCCATATTCGTATTTTCCCGGACAGACATAGGTACAGAGCGCCAGATCTTCTTCGTCCAGTTCCAGACAGCCCAGCGCCTGCGCGCTGTCGGTATCGCCAGCGAGCAGATCGCGCAACAGCATGGTCGGCAGAATATCCAGCGGCATGACGCGCTCGTAGTTGCCAATCGGGACCATAGCGCGCTCGCCGCCGTGCGTACTGGTCGAGAAGCTAAACAGCTTATTACGCAGGAAGTGCCCCAGCGTGGTACGGGTGACGGAGTATTTTTCCGCACCGGGCAGCACCCAGCCGAACAGCTCTTTCTCGCGGCCTTCCTGCACAATGCTGACCTGCAAATGGAAACGTCCCAGATAGGCGTGCGCCTGCACGGCATGGCGGCCACTGAGGACCGAACCGGAAATCAGCCGGTTTTCGCCTGCCTTGGTTTCTTCGTTCAGCAGTTCATTGATATCCGCGCCAATCAGCGTCTTCACCAGACGCGGGTTTGCAGCCTGCGGCCCACCGATGGCGATGATGCGTTCCGCGCACAGCTCTCCTGAGGTGAAGAGCGTACCGATGGCGATGACGTCCTGATAATTAAGATGCCAGACCTGTTTCGTCAGGCTCACCGGCTCAAGGAAATGGATGTGCGTCCCGACCAGACCCGCCGGATGCGGGCCAGCAAACTCATTAAACGTGACCTGCCCCTGAGGATGACCGCCAAGCTTGCCGCCACCGGCCTGGCAAACGTGGACTTTTCCCGACGTCAGACGGGTTAAAACGGTAAGCCCGGCATCAAAGGCTTTGCGCTGTGCCAGGATAACCGGCTGCGGATCCACGCTGAGCGGGTTGGTATCCATTGCCGTGACGAAAATCGCGGCCGGTTCCGTGCCGGGAACCGGGGATTTACTGAAGGGACGCGTGCGAAGCGCGGTCCATAAGCCGGACGCCAGAAGCTGAGCCTGAACAGTCTCACGGCTCAGCGACGCGAGGTCTGCGGCATCGTAACGGGCGAATTCACGCTGTTCATCGCCTTCAATGCGGATCACCACCGACTGCAGAACGCGCCGTTCGCCACGGTTGATCGCCACAACGGTGCCGCTCGCGGGGGCTGTAAACATCACGCCGGGATTTTTTTTGTCCTCAAAGAGCGCCTGGCCTTTGATCACGCGATCGCCTTCCTGTACCAACATCGAAGGTCGCATTCCCAGGTAGTCGTCGCCCACAATGGCGACATGACGGACACTTGCGCCTGTCGAAACGTGCTGCGCGGGCACGCCTGCAATCGGCAGATCAAGTCCTTTTTTGATTTTAAACATGTGGTTAGCAGGTTTCCATGAACAACAATCCAGTGGCCGCGAAGTGTAACATTTTCCCCTTCTCGCGGGCAGCGAATCCGCCGTCGCGCGCGCCAAATTGCGAGCTAATGCGCAAAGTTCCTGGAGCCATCGCGATTTTGATGGTTTATAAAGTAAAACTAATTTGTAAACTCACCGCCCGGCTCTTGCGAAAATCTATAGCGGTGCTAATGTGAGCGCTCCTAACAGAATAATCTGATTTCGGGTCTCTTTTGCCGTCCTGGCAAGTTGGTCATGGTTTTATCAAGGAACTAGTAGTATGCGTAAAATCGCATTGTTCATTGCGATGCTTCTGATTCCGTGCATGTCGTTTGCCGGACTGCTCAGCAGTAATAGCTCAACGACGCCGATCAGCAAAGAATATAAACAGCAGTTAATGGGATCGCCGGTTTATATTCAGATCTTCAAGGAAGAACGCACTCTCGATCTGTTTGTAAAAATGGGTGAGACGTATCAGCTGCTTGATAGCTACAAAATCTGTAACTACTCCGGTGGATTAGGGCCAAAACAGCGTCAGGGCGATTTCAAAAGTCCGGAAGGGTTCTACAACGTTCAGCGTAGCCAGCTCAAACCAGACAGCCGTTTCTATAAAGCCATCAATATCGGTTTCCCGAATGCCTATGACCGTGCACACGGTTATGAAGGTAAATACCTGATGATCCACGGTGCCTGCGTGTCTATCGGCTGCTACGCGATGACCGATTCCGGCATTGATGAGATTTTCCAGTTTGTCACCGGCGCGTTGGTCTTTGGTCAGCCAAACGTTCAGGTCAGCATCTATCCGTTCCGCATGACGGATGCCAACATGGCGCGTCACAAGTATTCGTACTACGCGGATTTCTGGAAACAGCTGAAACCCGGCTATGACTACTTCGAGCAGACTCACAAGCCGCCTGTTGTCTCGGTTGTGGATGGCCGTTACGTGGTCAGCAAGCCGCTGAGCCACGAAGTTGTCCATCCACAGCTGGCGTCAAATTACACGGTCCCCGAGACAAAATAGCACCCACTCGCCTGGCATAATCTTTTGCCAGGTTTCGTTGCCCGTCAGCGGCTGCGTTGCAATAACAGTGACCACATCGTTCGGTGTGGTCTCCTTCTGAAAGTCTATCTCCACATCCTGATCGAGCAGCGTTGCCACGCCAAACGGCGCACGGCGGGTGATCCAGAACAAATTCGTCGAGCAGAACGCCATCACATAGCGGCCATCAGAGAGCAGCATGTTGAACACGCCTTTTTCGCGTAGCTCGGTCGCCAGCGTTGCGATGTATTTAAACACGGCAGCCATGTTGCCTGGCGTGCGGGGATAGCGCTCCGTCAGCTTGTGCAGCAGCCAACAAAAGGCTTTTTCACTGTCGGTTTCGCCTACCGGGCGGAAATTGCCCGTCTCCAGCGACTTATAGCCCGTGAGCTGCCCGTTGTGCGCGTAGGTCCAGTTTCGGCCCCACAGTTCCCGGGTAAACGGATGGGTATTTTCCAGCGCTACTTCGCCACGGTTAGCCTGGCGAATATGGGCGATCACCGAGCGGGACTTGATGGGATAGTCCTGCACCAGTTTGGCAATCGGTGAGTTAAAGCTGGGCTGTGGATCTTTGAACGTGCGACACCCTTTGCCTTCGTAGAAGGTGATGCCCCAGCCGTCTTTATGCGGCCCGGTTCCCCCACCGCGCTGAACCAGCCCGGTGAAGCTAAAGCAGATATCGGTTGGCACATTGGCGCTCATCCCGAGCAGTTCGCACATACATCACCTCCATAACAGCGGGGGGCACCGGCGCCCCCCAGCGAAGTCTTACTTAGCCATCTCTTTTTCGATCAGCTGGATCAGGATGTGGATCACTTTGATGTGAATTTCCTGAATGCGGTCAGCATAACCGAAGTGCGGAACGCGAATTTCAACATCCGCCGTACCGTCCATCTTACCGCCATCTTTGCCCGTCAGGGTGATGACTTTCATCCCTTTTTCACGTGCAGCAGTAATCGCTTTGATCACGTTGCCGGAGTTGCCAGAGGTAGAGATCCCCAGCAGCACATCGCCTTCACGGCCTACGGCTTCAACGTAGCGGGAGAAGATGTGGTCGTAACCGAAGTCGTTGCCTACGCAGGAGATGTGGCTCACGTCGGAAATCGCAATCGCCGGGTAGCCAGGACGGTTTTCGCGATAGCGTCCGGTCAGCTCTTCTGCGAAGTGCATCGCGTCACAGTGAGAGCCGCCGTTACCGCAGGAGAGCACTTTGCCACCCGCTTTGAAGCTGTCGGCCAGCAGGACCGCCGCGCGCTGAATAGCGTGAATATTGGCATCATCTTTCAGAAAGTTCGCCAGCGTTTCCGCCGCTTCGTTCAGTTCGTTACGAATAAGATCCTGGTACATGAGGATATCCTTCAGCATAAATGTAATAGACAAAATGCAGTGTACCGGATACCGCCAAAAGCGAGAAGTACGGGCAGGTGCTATGACCAGGACTTTTTGACCTGAAGTGCGGATAAAAACAGCAACAATGTGAGCTTTGTTGTAATTATATTGTAAACATATTGCTAAATGTTTTTACATCCACTACAACCATATCATCACAAGTGGTCAGACCTCCTACAAGTAAGGGGCTTTTCGTTATGATGATTTTGAGTATTCTCGCTACGGTTGTCCTGCTCGGCGCGTTGTTCTATCACCGCGTGAGCTTATTTATCAGCAGTCTGATTTTGCTCGCCTGGACAGCCGCCCTCGGCGTTGCTGGTCTGTGGTCGGCGTGGGTACTGGTGCCTCTGGCCATTATCCTCGTGCCATTTAACTTTGCGCCTATGCGTAAGTCGATGATTTCCGCGCCGGTATTTCGCGGTTTCCGTAAGGTGATGCCGCCGATGTCGCGCACTGAGAAAGAAGCGATTGATGCGGGCACCACCTGGTGGGAGGGCGACTTGTTCCAGGGCAAGCCGGACTGGAAAAAGCTGCATAACTATCCGCAGCCGCGCCTGACCGCCGAAGAGCAAGCGTTTCTCGACGGCCCGGTAGAAGAAGCCTGCCGGATGACGAATGATTTCCAGATCACCCATGAGCTGGCGGATCTGCCGCCGGAGTTGTGGGCGTACCTTAAAGAGCATCGTTTCTTCGCGATGATCATCAAAAAAGAGTACGGCGGGCTGGAGTTCTCGGCTTATGCCCAGTCTCGCGTGCTGCAAAAACTCTCCGGCGTGAGCGGGATCCTGGCGATTACCGTCGGCGTGCCAAACTCATTAGGCCCGGGCGAACTGTTGCAACATTACGGCACTGACGAGCAGAAAGATCACTATCTGCCGCGTCTGGCGCGTGGTCAGGAGATCCCCTGCTTTGCACTGACCAGCCCGGAAGCGGGTTCCGATGCGGGCGCGATTCCGGACACCGGGATTGTCTGCATGGGCGAATGGCAGGGCCAGCAGGTGCTGGGGATGCGTCTGACCTGGAACAAACGCTACATTACGCTGGCACCGATTGCGACCGTGCTTGGGCTGGCGTTTAAACTCTCCGACCCGGAAAAATTACTCGGCGGTGCAGAAGATTTAGGCATTACCTGTGCGCTGATCCCAACCACCACGCCGGGCGTGGAAATTGGTCGTCGCCACTTCCCGCTGAACGTACCGTTCCAGAACGGACCGACGCGCGGTAAAGATGTCTTCGTGCCGATCGATTACATCATCGGCGGGCCGAAAATGGCCGGGCAAGGCTGGCGGATGCTGGTGGAGTGCCTCTCGGTAGGCCGCGGCATCACCCTGCCTTCCAACTCAACCGGCGGCGTGAAATCGGTAGCGCTGGCAACCGGCGCGTATGCTCACATTCGCCGTCAGTTCAAAATCTCTATTGGTAAGATGGAAGGGATTGAAGAGCCGCTGGCGCGTATTGCCGGTAATGCCTACGTGATGGATGCTGCGGCATCGCTGATTACCTACGGCATTATGCTCGGCGAAAAACCTGCCGTGCTGTCGGCTATCGTTAAGTATCACTGTACCCACCGCGGGCAGCAGTCGATTATTGATGCGATGGATATTACCGGCGGTAAAGGCATTATGCTCGGGCAAAGCAACTTCCTGGCGCGTGCTTACCAGGGCGCACCGATTGCCATCACCGTTGAAGGGGCTAACATTCTGACCCGCAGCATGATGATCTTCGGACAAGGAGCGATTCGTTGCCATCCGTACGTGCTGGAAGAGATGGAAGCGGCGAAGAACAATGACGTCAACGCGTTCGATAAACTGTTGTTCAAACATATCGGTCACGTCGGTAGCAACAAAGTTCGCAGCTTCTGGCTGGGCCTGACGCGCGGTTTAACCAGCAGCACGCCAACCGGCGATGCCACTAAACGCTACTATCAGCACCTGAACCGCCTGAGCGCCAACCTCGCCCTGCTTTCTGATGTCTCGATGGCAGTGCTGGGCGGCAGCCTGAAACGTCGCGAGCGCATCTCGGCCCGTCTGGGGGATATTTTAAGCCAGCTCTACCTCGCCTCTGCCGTGCTGAAGCGTTATGACGACGAAGGCCGTAATGAAGCCGACCTGCCGCTGGTGCACTGGGGCGTACAAGATGCGCTGTATCAGGCTGAACAGGCGATGGATGATTTACTGCAAAACTTCCCGAACCGCGTGGTTGCCGGGCTGCTGAATGTGGTGATCTTCCCGACCGGACGTCATTATCTGGCACCTTCTGACAAGCTGGATCATAAAGTGGCGAAGATTTTACAAGTGCCGAACGCCACCCGTTCCCGCATTGGTCGCGGTCAGTACCTGACGCCGAGCGAGCATAATCCGGTTGGCTTGCTGGAAGAGGCGCTGGTGGATGTGATTGCCGCCGACCCAATTCATCAGCGGATCTGTAAAGAGCTGGGTAAAAACCTGCCGTTTACCCGTCTGGATGAACTGGCGCACAACGCGCTGGTGAAGGGGCTGATTGATAAAGATGAAGCCGCTATTCTGGTGAAAGCTGAAGAAAGCCGTCTGCGCAGTATTAACGTTGATGACTTTGATCCGGAAGAGCTGGCGACGAAGCCGGTAAAGTTGCCGGAGAAAGTGCGGAAAGTTGAAGCCGCGTAAATGAATAACGGAGCCGAAAGGCTCCGTTTCTTTATCCGCTAATTATTTAAAATTAAAGCCATCCGGATGGTTTTCCAGGCTGCCGGTCAACGCCGCGAACAACACCGTTTTACCATCAATCGAAAGCGCATCGTTCACATTCAGCCAGGTGAGTTTCTCTTGCGACGTTTTCTCATCAATAGTCGAGAACAGCCCCGTCATCTGATTAGATTTCTCGGACCACATCACAGCGATACGTTGCGAGCCACAGTCATGCGGTTTGCACGCGCTCATCACCTGATACGTCTCATCTCCCAACGTTACGGTTTGTGCGGGAGTATAAGTACCGCCTTTCATCACCCAGGCAGGCAGCTTATGCCCTTGTACCATCTGATTAAATGCAGCTTTGGTGGTTTCGCCCTTTGCAAGGCTGCTAATGGTTAAATCATCCTGCGCCATTGCACTGGTGGCGATGACCAGAGCGGCGACTGTCGTTATTGCCTTAAACATCATTCCTCCCGAGCTTATCCTGCCCATGTTATTAACCTCCTAAAGCCTGGCGATAACACGATAATTTGCAAATCAGATATTTCCAATATCAGCATTTGTTATCAATTTATTCTGCGCTAAGGCAACTGCCTGATAAGGTGTTAAAGTTATAAAACCCTTCGCATAAAGGAGTTGTACACCGTGCCTGGTTTGAAGATTACGCTTTTGCAGCAACCACTGGTGTGGATGGATGGTCCTGCCAACCTGCGTCATTTTGATCGTCAACTGGAAGGTATTACCGGGCGCGATGTGATCGTTCTACCGGAGATGTTTACCAGCGGCTTTGCCATGGAAGCGGCAGCTTCGTCGCTAGCACAAGATGACGTAGTGAACTGGATGACAGCTAAGGCGCAGCAGTGCAATGCGCTGATTGCAGGCAGTGTTGCATTACAAACGGAGTCTGGTTCGGTTAACCGCTTTTTGCTGGTTGAGCCGGGCGGCACGGTACATTTTTATGATAAGCGTCATCTGTTCCGCATGGCAGATGAGCATCTACATTATAAAGCGGGCAATGCGCGAGTGATTGTGGAATGGCGCGGCTGGCGTATTTTGCCGCTGGTGTGCTACGACTTACGTTTTCCTGTGTGGTCGCGCAATCTCAACGATTATGACCTCGCCCTGTACGTCGCCAACTGGCCTGCTCCGCGCTCTCTGCACTGGCAGGCATTGCTGACGGCCCGCGCGATTGAGAATCAGGCGTATGTGGCGGGATGCAATCGCGTCGGCAGCGATGGCAACGGCTGCCATTATCGCGGTGACAGCCGGGTGATTAATCCGCAAGGAGAGATTATCGCTACTGCCGACGCGCATCAGGCAACGCGCATTGATGCGGAGCTGTCGATGGCAGCATTGCGGGAATATAGAGAAAAGTTTCCGGCATGGCAGGATGCGGATGAGTTTAGGTTGTGGTGAGTGGGGGTTGTGTTTAAGGACGGGGAGAGTCGGGGTATTACTACGAAAGCCCGCTCCCCGCAAGGACTGACGCCAGGTAGTTTCTGTCCATGGCTGCTTTTCGCATCTTACGTCTTAACCCTGCCTTGAATACCTTATCATTCGTCAAAATATTAATAGCAATGTGCCGTATCCCTGAAAATAATTCTGCTGCATTTCCTCTTCTTATTTTGCAGTCGTCTTCATTCATTACCACGTCCAGACGCCAGTGCAGCTTATTCTCCACGTGCCAGTGGTTTCGGATTGCTGTGGCGAACTTCTCTGCGGTTAAATCAGCAGAACTGATATAATATCTGACCGTCATTTCTGGCTCTTTCTTTTGTTCTGCTATTATGGACCGAAAGGAGACTGCCACGCATAATTTCTTCAGCCCTTTCCATTCAAACGTGAAATCAATAAGTTCATCAGGGACATCGCAAACAATATGAAGACGGATTTCTTCTCTGCCGTGACTCTTTTCACTAATTGCGTAACTGTCATGCTCTGGATTATTTAATTCTTTCAGCGGAAATTTTTCCTCAAAGGCTTTATTTAGCCGCCCCTGGTTTCCTTTTACCGCGAATAAATAATCACCTC